>Ga0136643_10001083_pt1 | contig 32249 bp, 27 predicted proteins | sample TergutLab28metaG_FD_96883 | JGI IMG/M metagenome (GOLD analysis project Ga0136643, IMG submission 96883) | Labiotermes labralis P1 segment gut microbial communities from Petit-Saut dam, French Guiana - Lab288 P1 (version 3) (version 3) | ecosystem: Host-associated > Arthropoda: Insects >...
TAAGAAAAGAAGGTTATAATATTTTAATTAACGATCATTGCGTTTTTTTTCATCTTTGAAACATATAATAATATGTGAATATTATCAATTTTTCTGATATAAAAACGCAAAAATATGTTATAATTATAGGTGATAGTTTTGGAGAATAAGGTTAAAAGAGGCATTAACGCCTTGCTATTTGGTTTGATTTCTATTTTAGCGGTAGAAGTATTAAAGCCTTATTTTTTATTTAATATCTATTTTCTTTATTTTTTAATTGTAATTTTTTTAATAAACTATCTTTTTTTGAAGAATAAATATTGGTTTATTATTTATCTTTTATTTCTTTTAAGTATTTTATTCTTAAGAAAAGAAATTGAGGCAGGTTATTCGTTTAGCTTTAGCTATCTTCGGATAATGTTTAAATATATGTTTAGAAATCTAACGGTATTTATTAACTTTTGGGGAAACATAATCCTCTATATGCCTTTAGCCTATTATATTTATAAAAAGATACGCTGGCACACGCTTTATCTTTTGTTTATAGTGCTAGTCATTATTGAGTCTGCCCAATACTTTTTAGGTCTAGGCATCTTTGATGTAGTGGATATTTTATTAAATTTTACAGGAATTATAGTAGTCTGTATCTGGATGAGGTTTATTTGCTTATGGAAAAACAAGAAACTGAAAGAAACGAAGGTCCCGAAGAGCGAGACGTAAATGAGAAAAAAACGGAAGAGGCAATGGGAGAAATATTAAAGATGCTTAATGATAATAAGTCAAAAAGCGGAGCTTATTTTATTCTTACGCCATTTTTATTTCCGAATCGATTTTTATCAATGCTAATCTTTTATTTAATTAATTTTGTAGTAATCTTTGCGCTTACTGGTTTATTTGGTATCCGTTCATTTAATAACATTACAGAGATTGCTTTGTTTACTTTACATATTTCTGTAGCTGATTTATTCTTTATTGTTATTTTATTTGCCTATTTCCGCTCTATAATTATTAAGTCTTTAGGAGCAGCACCGACTCTTTTATCTTTTTTAACGGTCACAATCTACTCTTCAATTGCTTATTCAGAGCATTTTAATAATTTATCACATTTATTATTTTTTGTCTTTGCGTTTATTGTTTTAAGAACAATGCTTACAAATATGGTAAGGCGCTATTATTTCCTTTACAGAATGAAAAGAGGAAGAAAATGAGTAAATTGACAGTTGCTAAAATGGCTGATGATTTAAAGCTTAAGATTCGTGCAGGTGCTCAAGGCGTATTTAAAGAAATAAGATCAAGTAATATCACAAGACCTGGTTTGGAGTTTTCAGGTTTTTTTGATTGTTATGAAAAGGATTATATCCTTTATATCGGTCATAAAGAAATGACTTATTTTGCTAAACTTTCACCTAAAGTTCAGGAAGAAAGACTACATTTGATTTTTAGTGCTTTACCACCGGTGATAATTTTTAATCATAGCACCAAAATTCCGGATATGTTTATTAGTTATGGCAATCAATATTCAGTAACAATCTTAAAAGACGAATCAAAACGTTATGAATTAGTTAGTAAAATTCATGTTTATCTTTTGGAAAAATTAGCTAAACGAATTCCGGTGCATGGCGTTTTAATTGATATAAACGGTCTAGGTACACTGATTATTGGTCAAAGCGGTATTGGTAAAAGTGAAGTTGCTTTAGAACTTATCAAGCGAGGTCATCAATTGATTTCTGATGACAGAGTTGATATTTATCAAAAGGAAGTTGGCATTTTAATTGGTGAAGCTCCGGAAGTTTCTAGGCGTTATCTAGAGATTCGTGGTGTTGGTATAGTTGATGTTATTAATATGTTTGGCGTTTCTTCATTCAGGGAAAATAAAAAGGTTCGCTTAGTTGTAGAGCTCGTTAAGTGGAATGATCAAATGGATTATAAAAGATTGGAATTTACAAATCAGACTATCAAATATTTCGATACTGAAATTCCGATATTAAAAGTTCCTGTTTCGCCGGGAAGAAACTTAGCGGCGATTGTTGAAGCCTGTGCTTCTAATCAAAAGTTAAAATACTTAGGTTATAATGCCTATGAGGCTTTTACGGAAGCCATAGATCAATTGATTAAGACGAATATGGAGGAGAATAATGATGTTTCTTAGTATATCCCAAAATTTTGAAATTTTTGGTTTTTCTATTGCTTGGTATGCAGTAATAATCTTATCGGGTATCATTATGGCTGGTATTATCGGTGTTAGGGAAGGTGTCAGATTAGGTATTCAAAGAAATGATATTCTTGATGGACTATTATATTGTTTGCCTTTAGCAATTTTAGGGACTCGTCTTTATTATGTCATCTTTAATTTTGATCGTTTTGGTTTTGATATTCTTTATATGCTTGGTTGGGACCGGCATAATGGACGTTTTGCTTTAGAAGGATTAGCAGTTCATGGTGGTATTATTACCGCAGCTATTTTTGTCTTTTTTTACTGTAAGCGCCGAAAAATTGATCGTTGGCGAGCTTTAGATATCTTAGCTCCAAGTTTACTGGTAGGTCAAATTATTGGTCGTTGGGGAAATTTTATCAATCAGGAAGCTCATGGTCCAGCAACATCCAGAGCAGTACTGGCTCGTTTTATGCCAAACTGGATGGTTGAACAAATGCGCATTGGTGGTGTCTATTATCATCCAACTTTTCTTTATGAAAGCGTCTGGAATCTTGTTGGTCTTGTCGCAATCATTATTCTACGTCGAACTAAATTAATTAAACTTGGTGATATTTTCCCGCTTTATTTGATTTGGTATGGGTTAGGCAGAGGACTTTTGATTGAGCCATTTAGAACCGATCCTTTAATGCTTTTTGGAGTAATCAGAGTTAATGTAATGATTTCTTTGTTAATGTGTGCTATTGGTATAGCGGTATTAATTATGAAAAGAAAAGGTTGGCCAGATCCAAAATATTTTCCAGAACAAATGCTTTATATTGATGCTTTAGAGGAGAAAGAAGATGGAAGTAAACACGCTTATATTTGATCTTGATGGTACTTTAATCGATACTAATGAACTAATAATTGAAACATTCAGAAGAACTTTTTTAGAATTTTATCCTGATAATATTCCTTCCAGAACAGAAATCATCGAATTTATTGGTCCGACATTAGTAAGTACTTTTAGTAAATATGCTATTAATGTTGAGGATATAGCCGATTTAGTTGCTTATTATCGTAAGGTAAACAGAGAATTGTCGTCTGAGTATATTAAGGTTTTTCCGGGAGTTACAGAAGCTTTAAAGATTTTACAGAATCAAAAATATAATCTGGCAATTTTAACGTCTAAACAAAGTGATGTGGCTAAAGAAAACTTAATTTTTACGGGACTTGATAAGTTTTTCCCGGTTATAGTCGGTTGTGATCACTGCCAAAATCATAAACCAGATCCTGAAGGGGTCTATCAGGTTTTGAATTTTTTTCCTGATCATAAAGGCGCATTGATGATAGGTGATAATGACTCTGATATTCTTTCAGGTAAAAATGCTGGTTTAAAAACGGTATTTGTCAACTGGAGTATCAAAGAGTTAGGTACGCCTACGGATTATCGGATTAACACTATGAATGAATTATTGGAAATTATCAAAGAATCATGAGCTTTGCGAAAGAATGTAAAGATGAGATAATTGAGGGGCTAATTTTAAAAGATTGTTGTGAGAAAACTTTTTTAGCTTATTTCAGTAATTATTTTAAGTTAAAAGATAATCATTATTATTACTCCTACTATAATCAGGAACTTTTAAAAAAACTTGCTGATATTTTAAATAGTTATTATCAGATAGAGGCAATAATTAAAAAAAATGAAGTGCTTATTTCAGAGAATGACTTCATAAAAATTAGTGGAGAACAACTCCAGAGAAACTGTTGTAAAACAACACTTTTAAAAAGTGCTTTTTTGCATAGCGGAACCATCACTAAACCAAAAATGGAGCTTAAAGGCAATAAAAGAAACAATTATCATTTAGAAATTATCACAAGGCCAGAAGAAGGAAAAATTTTACAGCGAATTTTTAATCAACATGACCAAATCAATGCGGTTTTAACTTCAAGGCGTAATAACCTCATCTTATATATAAAGAATAAAGAAGATATTTCTGGCTTTTTAAAATTATCCGGAGCTATTTCTCAGGCCTCTTATCTGGAAGAAGTAATTATTTCACAGTTAGCTAGAGCTAAAGCGGCGAGAAAGACTAACTGCGTAATGTCTAATGATTATAAAGCGACGACGGCGGCTAATAGGCAAATCAAAGAGATTCAATATATCAAAAAAAACCTCCCAAGTGAAGTGGAGGTTCCTGAATCGATAGTTGAACTGATGGAAATCAGGCTCAAACATCCAGATAAGAATTTAAATGAACTTTGTGATCTTTATTCAAAGCGCAATCAGGATGTGAGTAAGTCATGTTTAAATCATCGCTTTCGAAAAATTAGTAGGTATTACAAAATAGCTTTAGAAGCTACAACCACTCATCAGAATCAAAAAAGTCATTGATGTTTGAGTTCAAAGCGCGGATAATCCGGTCAAGATTAATAAAAGTAATATTCTTTTCTGCTCTTTCGATTTGACCGATATATGTACGATGCAATTCTGCCAACTCCGCTAATTCTTCTTGTGAATAGCCACGGGCTTGTCTAAGAGAGCGAATTCTTTGGCCTAGCATTTTACCTACTTGGCGATTTTTATCAGAACGCATTATGTTCACCTCGTTTATTAAAATTGTATAAAATTGCTTTAATTATAGCAACATACTATAAATCGCATGACCTAAAAAAAGACAAAAAATGCCTGAAAGAAAAAGCTAGTTTGCTAAAAACAGCTTTTTTCTTTCTATAAATTATAGCATATTACCTTGAATAACGAGCTCTCTGATGTCTTCTTTCTGATAATGATGTTAAGGCAATAACACCTGATAAGCCAATAATCGTATAAAGAATTCTTGTTAGAAATGTCATCTCACCAAAGAGAAATTCAATTAAGTTAAAAGAGAATAAACCAATCATTCCGAGGATGACAGCCCCAATTATAGCGATTACTAAAACTAACTTTTGAAAGATACTCATACTTTTCATCTCCTTTTACTTATTATTTTGGGATTTATCTGCTAATTTATGCATAAAAGAATTTTCCGGCACATATTTATTACTAGAAAAAAATTTATGAGGTGAATGTGTGAGAAAGATTTTTAGCATAGCGTTATTAGTGGTGGGATTAGGATTCCTTTATGGCTGTTCGCGTGAAAATGTGAATGATACAGATTTTGTCCGCAATTTAGGTGAGAAAGTTAACCAGATGACAGAGTACAGGGTCGATGCGGTTATGGAAATCGTTAAGGAAGAAGAAGGTTCAGTTATCTATGATTTAGTAATTGAGTTCATGAACCCTGATTTCTATAAGATAACACTTAGAAATCGCGAAAATAATAATTTGCAAGTAATTCTTAAAAACGAAACAGGTGTGTTTGTTTTAACTCCAGCATTAAACAAATCATTCCGCTTTCAAAGTGATTGGCCAAACAATTCAAGCCACGCTTATTTACTACAATCAGTGCACAGAGATTTAATCAACGATTCTAACAGTGTTATAACTAGTGATTCAAGACATTTTTTCGCTGAAAGTCGAGTTAACCATAAGACAAATAATAGATTAGTATCACAAAGAGCTATCTTTGACCGTAACACACTTTTACCAAGAGAAGTAACGGTATTTGACTCAAGTCGCGAGGCAGCGCTTATAGTAACTTTTGGCGTCTTCAATGAAACACCTGGTCTATCAAGAACGGACTTTGATTTAGAAAGAACTAATTTGACTGCTCGCTTGGAATTAGGAGAAGGTTCGGCTAATTTCACTGAAAGAGAAATCTTAATGCCTGGATATGTTCCGGCTGGTGTATTCTTAGAATCACAAACTACAACTGAAACAAAATCAATCAAGTTTTTCGATGGTGAATTAAGCTTTACTGTCGTTCAGGAGTTCCGTGAGACTTCACCAATCTTATCAACCGCTAGATTATTTGGCAACCCAGTAATGTTATACCAAACTGTTGGTGCGGCAACTGCAAACAGCTTAACTTGGTTCCATAATGGAATTGAATATATGATTTTCTCAACGATTTTACCACTTGAGGAAAAAATCAGAATTGCAAATTCATTTATTTTTGGTCTAGAAACTTAATTTTAATTTAAATCCCTTTTTAATAAAGAGGGATTTTTTCTCGTATTGCTCTAAAGTTTCCTAAGAAAATGTTCGAAGATAGTGTATAGCTTAGATAACAAACGAAAATCATGGTTTTTAAAAGATTTTACTTGACTTTTCCCTTAATTTTCGGTATGATATTAAGTACAGTCTAAATAGAAAAGAAACATGACTAAATAAAGAATATTTTATAGTATGGGAGCTGTTTTTTAATGGCAAGGGTTATTCAGAAAAAGAAAAAAGTTAATATCAATATTCCAGTTCGATTGATTTTCGATATTATTTTAGCTGTTACGGCTTTAATTATTGTTGGCTTATTGGTTCACCGGTATTTCTTTACAGAGGCAGAAGAACGTGTTCAGCGTTTATTCAGAGACTGTGAAGCTTGTCAACCATTTTTAATTGAGAATATTTATACAAGGAATGCTATGGGACAAGTTGGAGGTCCGGGCCTGGAAGGTTTTTTAAATGATTCTGAACTTGGAGAATTTGAAGAAAATGAAATTATCATTTTTATCTTCAATTCGGATCTAAGTGTCTATACAGAGGAAATCCGCGAGTTTATTACTGAAGGTTGGGATGAAATCCGTTATCGGGATCAATATCTTAAAGCGCTGATTGTGAGACACATCATTCAGCTTAACCGTGATGTAGATGGAAATCCAGTTACGAGAATTGTTTTAATTGATATGTTTGGTAATGAAGCATTTTTAGGGCAGACAGTGCCAATGACTAATTATTTATTACGCAGAGATTCACTTATTGCTTTACAAATTACGATTAACGATTCACAAAGATTGCCAGAATATAATCAACGTTTTGAATTTAGTGGTAATGCTAACTTTACTCACCAATATCAGAACCTCAATTCGCATCTTTATGAAATGGCTTATAATAATGATCTTTTGCCAAGAGCAGCTTCTGAGATAGTTATGCCATTAATCAAGAGTGAAGAAAAAGAGGCTTATTTATAAAAAATAAAAAGGGGAGCAGTCCTCTTTTTTGCTGAAAGGAAAGTAGTTTATGGAGTATATTAACGATGAATTAATTAAAAAAATAGCAGATGAACAAGGGATTAAAACTAATCAGGTTGTTGCTGTTTTAGAGCTTTTAAAGGAAGGTAATACCGTTCCTTTTATTGCTCGTTATCGGAAAGAAAAAACCGATGGTCTCGATGAAGAGGATATTAGAGCAATCGAAAAAGCTTATGAGTATGGAGAACAGCTCAATAAGCGTAAAGAAGATGTTATCCGTTTAATTGATGAGAAAGGTCTTTTGACTGATGAATTAAGGGCTCAAATTGAAAACTCGACTAAGCTAGTAGAAATCGAGGATTTATACCGTCCTTTCAAAGAAAAGAAAAAGACTAAAGCGACAGAAGCAATTAAAAATGGTCTTGAACCACTTGCTAAGTTAATGTTAACTTTTCCGCTTGAAGGAACTTTAGAAAGCATCGCAATACCTTATATCAATGAAAATGTATTGACTTGGGAAGATGCCATTCAGGGAGCCAAATATATTATTGCGGAAATTATTAGTGATAATGCGGAGTATCGTAAACATTTACGTTTTGAAATGACTAAAGAAGGTTTAGTTGTTACAAAAATTAAGAAAAATGCTAAAGATGAACTTAAAACTTATGAGAATTACTATGAGTATCAAGAACGCATTAAAACTATTAAACCACATCGGATTTTAGCCGTTAATAGAGCTGAAAATGAAAGTGTTGTTGGCGTTAGTATTTCTTACGAACAAGCCTTATTTAGTAAATATTTACAAAAACAAATTATCTTCAATCATAATTCATTTGTTGTATTAAGTATAGTTGAAGCAATCGATGACTCAATTAAGCGTTTGATTTATCCGTCTGTTGAAAGAGAAATCAGGGCTGAACTGACTGAGGCAGCAGAAATCCAGGCAATTGAAATATTTTCAGTTAATCTAAAAAATTTGCTTTTAACACCACCGATGAAAGGTAAAGTCGTACTTGGTGTTGACCCAGCTTATCGGACGGGCTGTAAATTAGCTGTTGTCGATCAGACTGGTAAGGTTTTGGCTAAAGATGTTATTTATCCTCATGAGAAATATAAAGGTGAAAATCTTAGTCCGGAACGGGTTATAACTGCTAAAGATAAAGTTAAAAAAATGATTTCTAAGTTTAAAGTAGAAATTATTGCGATTGGTAATGGTACTGCAAGTCGGGAAACAGAAACATTTATTTCTAATATTATCAAAGAAATCAATGATAAAGTTTATTATCTGATTGTCAGTGAAGCAGGGGCTTCTGTTTATTCAGCTAGTGAATTAGCTAGAGAAGAATTTCCTGATTATGAAGTTGAAGAAAGAAGTGCTGTTAGTATTGCCAGACGTCTTCAGGATCCTTTAAGTGAATTAGTTAAAATCGATCCAAAGTCAATTGGTGTTGGTCAGTATCAGCATGATGTTACACAAAGTAAACTAACAGACTCATTAGACTTTGTTGTTCAAAATGCCGTAAATAGTGTTGGTGTTAATGCTAATACAGCATCAAAGGCGCTTTTACAGTATGTTTCTGGTCTTAATAAGGGTGTTGCGGAAAATCTTGTTAAATATCGTGATGATATCGGCGGCTTTAAAAATCGCCAACAACTGAAAAAAGTGCCAAAGTTAGGTAGTAAAACCTATGAGCAGGCTATTGGATTCTTAAGAATTCCAGAAGGTACAGAAGCTCTGGACATTACTTCAATTCACCCAGAGAGTTATGAAATTGCTAAAATGATTATGATTGATTTAAGTATTGCATCTGAAATGTTTGGAACGCAAGCAATTAAAGAAATAATCGATAAAGCAGATAAAAATCAGTTAATGACAAAATATAATATCGATAAATTTACGTTAAGTGATGTTTTAGATGCTTTTGCTAGCCCACTTCGTGATCCGCGAGATTCTTTAGATAAACCAATCTTAAGAAGCGATGTTTTAAACATTGAAGATTTACAGGAAGGTATGGAATTGCATGGAACTGTCCGCAATGTTGTTGATTTCGGGGCCTTTGTTGATTGTGGTTTGAAGAATGACGGGCTTGTTCATATCTCCAAAATCTCTAACAATTACATCAAACATCCAAGTGATGTCTTAAGTGTTGGTGACTTAGTTAAGGTTTATGTTTTAAGCGTTGATGTAGCAAAACAAAAAGTTGGCTTAACGATGATTAAAAATTCTAATTAAATAAAGATGAAAATGATTAGCGCTTTCTTTGTAGTTTTATCTTGAAATTTGTTGCGCAAAAGTATATAATATTAATGTTGTGTAAAAATACATTTATCTAGGAGGAAACATGAGTAAAAAAGTATTAAAATCAATGGATGGTAATGAAGCAGCAGCTTGGGCATCATATGCTTTTACCGAAGTAGCAGGGATTTATCCGATTACACCTTCTTCACCAATGGCGGAATATACTGACGAATGGGCTTCAAATGGAATGAAAAACCTATTCGGCATGCCAGTTAAAATTGTTGAAATGCAAAGTGAGGCTGGGGCAGCGGGAACTGTACATGGTTCTTTACAAGTCGGAGCTTTAACAACAACTTATACAGCAAGTCAGGGATTATTATTAAAAATTCCTAACATGTATAAGATTGCCGGTCAATTATTACCGGGTGTAGTTCATGTTAGTGCTAGAAGTCTTGCGGCACAAGCTTTATCAATCTTTGGTGACCACCAAGACGTTATGGCTTGTCGTCAGACAGGTTTTGCGATGCTTGCGACTGGTTCAGTCCAGGAAGTTATGGATTTAGGTGGGGTTGCTCACTTAGCTGCAATCAAAGGAAGAGTTCCGTTCTTACATTTCTTTGATGGTTTCCGTACTTCGCATGAAGTTAATACAATTGAAGTAATGGATTATAAAGTATTTGATCGCTTATTAGACAAAAAAGCAGTAGAAGCCTTCAGAAAAAATGCTTTGAATCCAAATTCACCAAAAACTCGTGGTTCGGCACAGAACGATGACGTTTATTTCCAAACAAGAGAACTTCAAAATACTTTCTATGAAGCAATTCCGGATATTGTTGCGAAATATATGAAAGAAATTTCTAAAGTAACAGGCAGAAATTATGCGCCATTTGTTTATTATGGTGCACCTGATGCGACTGATGTTGTTATCGCGATGGGTTCTTCAACAGAAGCTATCAGAGAAACAGTTGATTACTTAGTTGCTAAAGGTAAAAAAGTCGGATTACTTGCCGTTCATTTATATCGTCCGTTTTCGATTAAGTATTTTCTTGAGCAATTACCAAAAACTGTTAAGAAAATTGCTGTTCTTGACCGTACTATTGAGCAAGGTTCAATTGGAGAACCATTATTCCTTGATGTTAAAGCAGTTTTCTATGGTAAAGAAAATGCACCTAAAATTATCGGTGGTCGTTATGGATTAAGTAGTAAAGATACTACACCTTCAATGATTAATGCAGTATTTGCTAATCTTGCTGGCGAAATGAAAGATGGCTTCACTGTTGGTATTATCGATGACGTTACTTTCAAATCTTTAGATGTTAAAGAAATTATCGATGTTTGTGATCCAGATACTACAGAATTATTATTCTTTGGATTAGGTTCTGACGGAACAGTTGGTGCTAGTAAAAATACAATCAAAATCATTGGAGAAAATACTAGTCTTCGTGGACAAGCTTATTCTTCATATGACTCTAAAAAATCTGGTGGTGTAACAAGAATGCACCTACGTTTCGGTAAAAATCCGATTCGTTCAACTTACTTAGTTGGTCAGCCGCATTTCGTTTCTTGTTCAACTGACTCATATCTTGATAAATACGATATGATCAAAGGACTTCGTAATGGCGGAACGTTCTTACTTAATACAGTTGTAAAACCAGAAGATATCGAAGCATTCCTTCCTAATAAAGTTAAAAAACAACTTGCTGAGAAAAACGCAAAATTATATATCATCAACGCTGTTGATTTAGCAGCTAAAATTGGTTTAGGAAGAAGAATTAATACTATTATGCAAAGTGCTTTCTTCCAGTTAAGCGAACAAATCATGCCTTATGCCGAAGCTAATAAACTAATGAAAGTATATGCTGAAAAAGCTTATGCTAGAAAAGGTGAAAAAGTTGTTCAGCAAAACTATGATGCGATTGATGCCGGTAAAGATGGTTTAGTAAAAATTGAAGTTAAAAAAGAATGGGCTAAGCTTACTGTAGAAGCTAAAGCTAAAAAAGTTGGTCCGGATTTTGTTAAGAATATCGCTTCTGTCGTTAACGCGATTGAAGGTGATACATTACCAATGAGCGTCTTCAAAAAATACGATGATGGTCATATGGTTAATGGATCTTCAGCTTATGAAAAACGCGGAATCGCTAATGAAGTTCCAGTTTGGGTTGAACACAACTGTATCCAATGTAATCAATGTGCATTTGTCTGCCCTCACTCTTGTATCCGTCCGTTTTTAGTATCAGAAGAAGAGGCTAAGAAAGCTCCTAAAGGTTCTACTTACTTAAAGCCAATTGGTAAAGGTTTAGAGAACCATCAATATACTTTACAAGTTTCTACATTAGACTGTACAGGTTGTGCTGTTTGTTATAATGTATGTCCGGCTCCTAAAGGTAAAGCTTTAGAGTTAAAACCAATCCATGGTGAATTAGCTAAAGGTTCACAACAAGTTGCGGATTACTTCTATAACAATGTTTCTTATAAAACAGAACTTACAGGTACTGCAAACGTTAAAAATTCACAGTTCGCTCAGCCTTTATTTGAGTTCTCTGGCGCTTGTGCGGGTTGTGGAGAAACAATTTACATCAAACTCTTAACACAATTATTTGGTGATCGCGTAATGATTGCTAACGCTACAGGTTGTACTTCAATCTATGGTGGATCTTACCCAGCTACGCCATTTACAACTAACAAAGAAGGACGCGGACCTGCTTGGGCAAATTCATTATTTGAAGATAATGCCGAGTTTGGATTCGGAATGCAATTAGCTTTCGAAACAATCCGTGATCGTATCCAGACAATCATGAGCGATAATCTTGATAAAATGCCAGCTGACTTAAAAGCGGCTTGCCAAAACTGGATTAAAGTTCGTAATTTTGGTGAAGAGTGTAATGCGGCTACTAAAGTACTTATTTCAGCTTTAGAAGGCGTTAAAGAAGAATACGCTAAAACTTTACTTGATTTAAAACAATACTTTATCAAACTTTCTCCGTGGATTATTGGTGGAGATGGTTGGGCTTATGACATCGGTTATGGTGGATTAGACCATGTTATCGCTAATAATCTTGATGTTAATATCTTAGTTGTTGATACAGAGGTTTATTCTAACACTGGTGGTCAGTCTTCAAAAGCTGCCCGTGAAGGATCTATCGCTAAATTTACAGCTTCAGGTAAAGCTGACAAGAAAAAAGATTTAGCAGCAATTGCGATGAGTTATGGGCATGTTTATGTTGGACAAGTTTGTCATGGAGCAAGCCAAGCGCAAATGTTAAAAGTCTTCAAAGAAGCTGAAGAGTTTAAAGGACCATCAATAATTCTTGCTTACTCACCTTGTATCGCTCATGGAGCAAAAGGTGGAATGGAGTATTCTCACGAACAGTCTAAATTAGCTAACCAATGTGGATACTGGCCGATTTTCCGTTATGACCCTCGTCTTGAGCCACAAGGGAAAAATCCTTTCCAACTTGATGATGCTAAAGCGCCAAATTGGGATAAATATCGTGATTTATTGATGAGTGAATCTCGCTACTCACAATTACATATTATTAATCCTGATCATGCGGAAGAATTATTGGAAGCGAACATGAAAGATGCGCGTAGACGTTACAAAATGTACTTACGTTACCAAGCAATGGATTTCTCTAACATCGAATAAATTTTTAAAAACAGCCGAAATTAATTTTAAGGCTGTTTTTTAACTATTTTTTGCGAAAATAAAAAAAATATAGTTGATTTTAAAATATTTGTGATATAATATTATATGTCACTTTGAGGGTGTTTTTTTAATTATGAAAAGTAAAATTATTTTAATATGCGAAGTTTGTCTTTCCAGGAATTACACTAAACAAAAAAGTAATGACTCGCTCAAGCGTCTGGAAATCAAAAAATTCTGCAAGACTTGCAATAAGCACACAGTGCATAAGGAAAGCAAGTAATCCGTTAATAAGCATAGGAGGCTTTAACAATGGCAATAAAAGAAAAACCAGATACAAAACAAAACAAATTGCTGGAAATATTAGGTAAGGAATATAAATGGGAAAACTATTTACTTTTAGTAGTTGCGCTTGTTGCTTTAGCTTTGGCAAGTATGATTTTGCTTGGCGAGCTAGTTCCAAACGTTGATTTTCCGATTATTGGTTCTTATCCAAATTTATTTGCGTGGGTTCTGATGGGAGTTTCCGTATTTGGCTTATTATTGGTTTTAATTCCTTTTTTAAAGCCAGTTTATCCAGAGTTTGCAAAAATTACCTGGGCTTCAAAAAAAGAATTTATTGATAACTCAATTCGTGTTTTTGTCTTTATAATTATCCTTGCAATTTTCTTCTTATTGTCTGACATCTTAATCCGTGCTGTTGTGGATGCTATCGGGTGGCGCTCGTGAGTAATCAGCGTCGCTGGTATATAGTTCAGACTTATTCGGGATTAGAAAACTCAGTTAAAGATGATTTATCACGTCGAATTGAAAGCATGGGTATGAGTAATCTAATATTTGAAATTGTTATTCCTGAAGAAAGTTATGTCGAAGTTAAAGCTGACGGAACGCAAAAAGATAAAGTTCGTAAAATGTTTCCAGGATATTTATTTGTAGAAATGATTGTTACAGAAGAATCTTGGTTTATTGTCCGTAATACTCCAAAAGTTACTGGATTTCTTGGTTCGAGTGGTGGTGGTACAAAACCGGTGCCTTTACCGCCAGAAGAAATTAATGCAGTATTGGAGAAAATCGGCATGCTAGTTAAGCCAATTTATGATTTTCCGGTTGGTTCGCAACTTAGAATTATTGAAGGACCATTTAATGGTCAGATAGGTGAAGTTGTCAGTGTTTCACAGGAGAAGCAGTTAGTTACTGTTTTAATTGAAATGTTTGGACGTCGCACTCCATCTGATTTTGGTTTCCTGCAAGTAGAAAAAATCTAAAATAAACCGTAAATTTGGATAACCATTTTTACGGTTTTTATTTCGAAAATAACAAAAGAGGTGCTTTTTATGAAAAACTCAAAATGGTTAGTAGTTAAAGAGATGTTATTCGCCTATCTGGCAGTTTCTAAAATTTTCTACTGGTTAAATTATTTCGCTGATATGCAAGTCGGAGAAACTGGTGGCGCTATTTTAGAAAGAATTCTAAATCAGGATATCATAATAATTGCGAGTGTAATTATTTTCTTTTTTTTGGAAAAATTTATTTACATGAAAAAGAATTCCAAATATGATAATATCATCACAACTATCAAGCTTTATAGCGCAGCTTATATTGCTTTAATTGGCTTTTTGTATCTTTATTTATTGATTTTAAGTTTGTTTTTGCCAATTGAGTTTCCAGATTTTTGGACAACAGTTGGCTCCAGTATGCTCGGTTTTGTGGTTATTGCTTTTCTTTTAAATATAAAATACGCATTGAAATTCAAAAAAGTTGAAGACAAGAATATTGACGATAAACTAACAATGCTTGAGGTCTTATTAAAAGATGGGATCTTAAATCAGGAGGAGTTTAATCAAAAGAAGAAAATGTTACAAACAGTATAGTCAAGCAATGGAAACTATCTATTAGTTTTTTGATAGAAGTACATTTATGACCTTGAAAAGTTTCTATGATCAGTAAAAATATTAAAGAATATTTCTTGAAAAAGCGAAAGTATTTTGATGTCCAAAATAAAATTTCTCGCAAAAGTATCTGTCTTTTCTTGACAAAGAGTTCTTTTCATTATAAAATTATAATATAATGCTTTTGATAAGCAAAAAAAGGGGAAAACAATGATACGAATTCTAACTGATAGTTCTTCAGGCTTTACTTTAGACGAGGTAAAGAAATACAATATTGAAATGATGTATATACCAATTAATTTTGATGGTACTGAATATTTGGATCAAAAAGAACTCTCTACAGATGAATTTTATGTAAAACTTACTACAAGTAAAAACTTACCAAAGACCTCAGCGATAAATCAAATTTTATTTGAGGATGTATTTAGTGAAGCTAAAGCAAAAGGCGATGAATTAATTGTCTTGTCACTTGCTAAAGAACTTTCAATTACTTATGATCAAGCTGTAAGAGCAAAAGAAGCAGTAGGCTACGATAAGATTCATTTAATCGACACTAGCGCTGTTGCGCCGGCTTTGATTGCACTTGTCTTAGAGGCAGTTCGGATGCGTGATGAAAAGAAATCCGCAAAAGAAATTGTTACTGAAGTGGAAAAGCTTGTAAAAAGAGTTAACTTATATGCCTATGTTGATACATTAAAATATTTACGTGCTGGCGGCCGTATATCAGGTGCTTCAGCGATGATTGGTACGATGTTAAGCATTAAACCACATTTATATATGATTAATGGTAAATTAGAAAGTTACGCCAAAAGCCGTGGCCTGAAAAAAGCGCAGGCACACTTATTATCACAATTAAAAGAACAACCTGTTGATTTTTCGATGCCTATTTATTTTGCACATACAAATAATGTCGCAGAATGTGATAAGCTAAAGCAAGAGGCAATCGCAGAACATAAATTCGCAGATACTGGTACTTGGGCTATCTCCGCAACCGTAGCAACACATGCAGGACCTGGGGCCGTAGCTATTGTCTTCTTCACTAAATAATAAGTAAAAAGGATGAGATTGCTTTCATCCTTTTGTTTTCTTTATTCCTTTGTAAAACCTTCAACAATAACTACAACTACGCCACTTAAAAGTGCCGCAACCAGAAAAGTTACCCAGTTGATATGCCATAAATCCAATGTGAAACCTAATGTTAGATAAACCGCAATCGCAATCATCCAAATCGCAGCGCATAAAGTGCCTATGATTTTTTCACGATGTTTCTTTTTTTCAGATTTTACTTTAGATGCGCCTGATTCTTTTAAATATCTTTTGTCATAGTTGCTCCAAAGTGATCCGTAAATAATGAAAATAGCTACAGCGATGATAATCAGTGTAAAGAAGATACTGACACCAAGAATTGCCATGTTTGTTTCGTCAAAACGCTCTGAAACGGCAACTATACTGATTGGAGATAATATGCAAAGCATTACCCCGATAGAGATTGCTAAAGAAAGTTTCTTACCTTGTTTTAAAATATTAGCAGAGGGTTCTTTATCCTCAATCGATTTAACCATGCCTGCATAAGTACATATAGGTGCACCTATAGCGACAAAAGCTAAAAAGATAGGAACATATCTATCATGATAAATATCTAAATAATCCATTATTACCATTGTTACTACGCCGATTAAAATGATACCAACACCAAGTGCAATCATTAGAATAAACTTGATTGACATTATTTTATCTTCTTCATAGTTAATATGGTTTTGGCCATCTATTGTTTGACTATTTATTCGGCGACCGCTTAATAGCTCATCAACTGTTATATTAAAGATTTTAGCGATTGGGATTAATTGTTGAGTTTCTGGCATCGTTTCTCCGGTTTCCCATTTTGAGACAGCTTTATTTGTTAAATCTAATTTGTCCGCAAGGTCAGCTTGCGTCATATTTCTTTCTTTACGGAGTTCGTATAAGAATTCTCCAAATTTATTTGACATAATTGTCAGCTCCTTTTCTATTAAAATTATATCAGAATCTTTAAGAGACTACAAATACCTACACTAGAACTTAGTCTCTTTTTAAGAGATTCTACTTAAAATAGCCTAGATTTTCATTTATTTTATGCAAATTTAAGAAGTTTATTTTAAAATTGATTATTGAAAGTAAATTATTACTTAAAGCGGACAGAATCAAGTTGAATAATTATAGAGATGAGTAAAAGAAGGTTTTATCAAGGAAGTTTTAGTTAAATTAAATATTCTAAGGAAGCCGACTAAAATAAAGCATCAATGTCGAACTTTGTCGGTTTGAGCTGATAGAGAAATTTGTCGTAATATGTTATAATTAAATTTATTCTATAACGTGAAGGAAGATAAAATTGGAAAAAGATAAAGAGACTAAATTTCCTGAGAGCAAAAAATTTAAAATGATTTTGATTTTAGGATTTGTAATGGCAAAATTGCCTATTATGCTTTTAGCTATTATTTTGATTTCTTCTGCGATTGCAGGAATTTATTTGCTCGAAGAAGCTGTAATAAAAAATTTTTCCAAAATCGTGATAGGTTTAAATCTTGTAGTATTAGTACTATCTATTTTGGCATTATCGAAATACAAGAGAGCAACAAAAGCTAAAAAAATTATACTGATTGTTTTTTTAGTAAATTATATTAAATGTTCGATTATTGTTTTAATAAAATTCGAACAATTATTTTTCTTTAATTTTATTATTCAATCGCTTATAACGTTTGTTTTTGTTCTATCACTTTGTATTGAGTATATTTTGGACTTTGCGAATATTAATTATTCATTTATAGAAAATAAACAAAAACAGAGTTATGATGTTTTAGCTGAATGTGATGCAAATATTTCAAGAATTGAGCTTTGGCCATTATTATATAAAGGAAAAGTTTTTATTTTTTTCGTTTTATCAACTTTTTTAACATTTTTTTTGTGTTATGTTCTTTATGATTTAAGTTATGCCTTTTACGTTGTACCAGAAAATGTATTACGAACAATAATGGATAGCGTAATGTATATATTTTTAGTTAATATTCTTTATTTTATTTTTGCCGAATTTTATGTTAATTCTTGGAGGTATTCGCAAAAATGGATTATTGTACAGTTGATATTTCTTATCGCTTTGTCATTTTTGAAAACAGATAATTATGATTTAAGTGAGGCTTTTAATTTAATTATCTTTCTAGTGCTTTTTCAAAATATTGTGTTTTTATTAATTATTGAAATGAAAAATACTTGGAAAAACACTAATATTCTTAATCATTATAAGAGTAAATATGAAAAAGATGAAGATTTAATATATATGGATGAGCCTGTAGATAATATCAAAAATCTTCAGGAAAACTGTTTAGAGCATTTGAATACGTTGCACAACGTATTTGAGAAGCAGGACACTAAAGCTCCTATGATTATTGCACTTTCTGGCACTTGGGGATGGGGAAAAAGTAGTGTCGCTAAAACTTTAGTAACGCAATTAAGCAAAATAAATAAGTATAGTTTTGCACCGATAAATGAAAATGATTCGTATAAAAAATCCTATTTTATTGTGAATATAGATTTATTGAAATTTGATAATCCAGTAGAAATCAATAACTATGTACATGATTACATTAATACATTATGTAAAATTTTTCTTGTGCCAAACAGTAAAAATGTTGAATTATACTTAGATAAAATTTTAGAGTTGATTGCGGATGTTACTCCCCAAAATGTTTCTAATATTTCTAAAATTGTAAAGAGGTTTAACAATAAAAGATTTTACACTATGGAAGAATTGAAGGGAAAATTTCAGGGAACGATTAATGATTTGTTAAATAAATCAAAAAGAGAGGGGATAATATTAATAGTTGATGATATAGATCGCTTACCGAAGGATGATTTAGAGCGTAAGAAAATCTACAATTTCTTGAAAGAATTCTATAATATAGTTGGACTGAAAGTTCTTTTAATCAGAGGACATACTGGAAAAGATATATCGCTTGTTGATAACGAGGAATTGCAAAAATTTATCAATGTAGAATATAATTTTTATGAAGCATATTCGAGAGGGCTTCAAGATGAATATTTTAACAAAATAATTGGAATTGCTGCCAAAAGCCTTAGTCAAGAAAATGGTAATCCATTTAAGTATGAAAAATTATTTAATTTATTTGATCGTAAGTTAGCAACGGAAGCACATAGTTTTCATTATTTTTTAAACTCAGTTTTGCTAAAGTATTGTGCGAGTATTAAACTAATTGGTTTTGATAGTGGATATGAAGGATACTCAATTATTGAAACTATAAATATTATGAATGAACTTTTCATCAAGCAAGGTAGAGGAGGTATGCGGAATGAAATTCTTTTTAATATTAAATTCTTTTTAGAATTTTTACATGAAAAATCTCATAATCCTCGCGACTATAAAAGAATTTTACGGAAGGCATTGTTAGAAAAAAGTAGTATCTTTAAAGCTTTTTTTGATGATTATAAAAATTTTGTTGATAAGGACAACAAAAATAATAAAATTATTTTAAATAAAAATGTCATTAAAGAAGCTTTTCTTAAATGCCTTGAAGTATTAAATGAAGAATGCTCGCCTTTCACAGAGTAAATTTTCTACATGAGATAATAAATAAAATCATAAAAATGACTTTGATATTTGCACTGGCAACATTCTATTAGAAACTTTTAGGGACTTTTTATCAACTATTAATATAAAGTTCATTTTTTGGTTACTTTCAACAAAAAGTTCTTGACTATCAAACTACTTTCTGATATAATTATCTAGCACGCTTTGCATGCGCACTAGCGTAAGTGGAAGGATTATCTTTAATCCGTTACACCACATCACAGGGAAAAGGAGGAAATTCCATGGCTAAAAAAGCAGTGAAAACAATTAAATTGCAGATTGCGGCCGGAAAAGCGACACCAGCTCCACCTATTGGATCTTCATTAGGTCAAGCAGGAGTCAACATTCCAAGCTTTTGTCAACAGTTTAACGATGCATCTAAAGATAAAGCTGGTTTCATTTTACCAACTGTTATCACGGTATATGATGATCGTTCATTCTCATTCGTATTAAAAACACCGCCGGCGGCTTATCTTTTAAAAAGAGCAGCTAACATTGAAAGCGGATCAGGCAGTGCGAAAAAGACTAAAGTCGCAACACTTAAAAGAGCACAGGTAGAAGAAATCGCTAAAATGAAATTAGTTGATCTTAATGCTTATGATCTTGATGCAGCGACAAAAATTATCGAAGGTACCGCACGTAATATGGGAATCGTAGTTGTTGACTAAAACCCCATCTGATTGTAAATATAACATACAATCCGAAAATTGTGGGAGGATATCCCGCTTAACCACATTTTAGGAGGAAAAATGAAGAGAGGTAAAAAATACCTGGAAGTTGAAAAGTTAGTCGACAAAACGAAAAAATATTCGCTTGTTGAAGCGATTGAACTTGCACAAAAAACAAAAGTTGCAAAGTTCGATGCGACAATGGATGCGGCCTTTCGTTTAAATGTTGATCCACGTAAAGCTGAACAGAATTTAAGAGGCGCAATTGTGCTTCCAAACGGAACTGGTAAAGTTCAAAGAGTATTAGTTATCGCCCGTGGCGAAAAAGCTAAAGAAGCTGAAGCAGCTGGAGCTGATTTCGTCGGTGATTCTGATTATATCAATAAAATCCAGCAGGGTTGGTTTGATTTTGATATTATCGTTGCGACACCTGATGTAATGGGTGAGCTTGGTAAACTAGGAAGAGTGCTTGGTCCTAAAGGATTAATGCCTAATCCAAAAACAGGAACTGTTACAATGGATGTTACACGTGCTGTTCAAGAAATTAAGAATGGTAAAGTTGAATATCGTTGTGATAAAGTTGGTAATATTCACTTAGGTTTTGGAAAATCATCATTTGACGCTGTTAAATTAGCGGAAAACTTTAAAGCAATCTTTGAAGTTTTACAAAAAGCTAAACCTTCAACAGTTAAAGGTGATTATTTCAAAAATATCAGTATTTCCACGAGCATGGGACCTGGTATAAAAGTTGATGTAACTAGCATATAATTTAATAATTGTACCCAAGACGGCAGGTGTCGATGACTTAATTTCCCGCCATAGGTAAGAAAATTTATTTTTTTAAACCTTTTTTGTGTGCAAAAGAGGTTTTTATTTTTTAAGAAAGGAGTTACAACATGGAGAAAAAAATTATTCTTAAAAAACAAGATGAAGTTAAAGCTTTAGTCGAAAAATACCAGAATTCAAAGGTTGTTATTGCCTTTGATTATCAAGGTTTGACAGTTGAAGAACTTTCCAAGTTAAGAATCTCACTTAGAGAAAAAGACTGCGATTGTAAAGTTTACAAAAATAATATTGCCAAAAGAGCAGCTGAAACTGGAAACTTTGAAGGATTCGGAGATATCTTCTCTGGCCCGAAAGCAATTTTATTTAGTAATTCAGAAATCGTTGAACCAGCAAAAATCTTAAATGACTTCGCAAAAGCTCACGACAAAGTGAAAATTGGTGCAGGTATCGTTGAAGGTGTTGTTGTTGGACCGGAAAAGATTACTGAATTAGCTAATTTACCATCGTACGAAACATTACTTACAATGCTTGCTGGTGGTATGCTTCAACCATTGCGTGATATCGCAGTTGGATTAAATATGTTATCAGAAAAAATGGCAGATGCCTAAAAATAAAATAAGGAGAATATAATAATGGCTAAATTAACAAAAGATGCATTTATCGCGTCATTAAAAGAAATGACAATCTTAGAAATTAAAGAATTAGTTGATGCAATGAAAGAAGAGTTTGGAATTGATCCTACTGCAGTAGCGGTTGGACCAGCAGCAGGAGCTCCGGCTGGAGGCGCTGCAGCAGGTGCTGAGCAAACTGAATTTACAGTTATCATCAAGCATGCAGGACAACAAAAAATTCCTGTAATCAAAGTTGTTCGTGAAATCACTGGCTTAGGCTTAAAAGAAGCTAAAGATTTAGTTGATGCGGCACCAAAAGAAGTTAAAGAAAAAGTTTCTAAAGCTGAAGCTGAAGATATCAAGGCTAAATTGCTTGAAGTCGGGGCGGAAGTCGAAGTTAAATAAACTAATATAGTAAAAAATAAAACCTGAGATCTCTCGGGTTTTTATTGATTAAAATTGAAGGTGAGAATATCAGTCACTATTATACTGAAAAAGCCACAAACTTAGAAGAACGTCAAAAAACTATTGATTTTAAGATCAATAATCAACAATTTAATCTGAAAACTAATTCTGGCGTTTTCTCAAAAGATGGTCTTGATTTTGGTTCAAGATTGCTTTTAGAGGAATTGCTAAAGTTAGATGCTAAAAGCGTTTTGGAAGTTGGTTGTGGTTATGGCGCTATTGTTTTACCGTATGCTTTCTTTAATCCTGAAAGTAAAGTAATCGCAGTCGACATTAACGAAAGAGCTGTCAATTTGGCTAAATTAAATGCCAGAACGCTGAAACTAAAAAATGTTGAAATCAAAAAAAGTGACCTTTATCAAAATATTGATTCTAATTTTGAGTTGATTTTTTCTAATCCGCCAATTAGAGCTGGTAAAGTAGTTACTTATAAAATCTATGAGCAAGCTTTTACGCATTTAGCGGTAAATGGTGTTTTGATGATAGTAATACAAAAGAAACAAGGAGCGCCTTCAGCTGCTGAAAAGCTAAAAAGTATTTTCGGCAATGTTGAGGTTGTAAATCAGAAAAAAGGATATGTCGTTTTGAAATCGGTAAAAAAGACATGAAAATTAAGCTTTTCGTCAAAATTTGATTGACAAGTTGAAAAAAATATGATAATATAGTATATTGCATATTATGTGCTTTTTTATCTAATTATTCTAAATAATTAAGAAGTTGCAGGGAGCGGATACATTTAATGGATCACAAAATTATTAATTATGGAAAAAGAGCTAAAAGAAGAAGTTATTCAAGAATTCGTTCGGAAATTGATCTGCCAGATCTAATTGAGGTTCAGACAAAATCTTTTCAAAATTTTGTTGAAGAAGGCTTAAAAGATGTGTTCAGAGATGTTTCTCCAATCGTCAATCATTCTGGCGATATGAAGATTTATTTTGGAAACTATATCTTTGAAAAACCAAAATACTCAATTCAGGAATCAAAGATTCACGACGTAAATTACGCTCGTCCTTTAAAGGTTCAGGTTCGTTTAGAAAATACCCAAACCGGAGATGTTAAGGAAAACCTACTTTATATGGGTGATATTCCTTACATGACCCCAGTTGGGACTTTTGTCATTAACGGTGCTGAGCGCGTAATCGTGTCCCAGATTGTTCGTTCTTCAGGTGTTTATTTTTCTAAAGAACTAGACAAAAAGAACGGATTGTTTCGTTATGTCGGACAAGTTATTCCAACTCGTGGTGCCTGGATTGAATTTGAGACGGGATCTCGTGATATCTGGTATGGTAAATTAGACCGTTCTAAAAAAATTCCTTTGACTATTTTAATCAAAGCTTTTGGTTTTTCCAAAAACAAACAAATTACCGACTTTTTCGGTAAGTATGAAAATTTAGAATTAACTTTTGAAAAAGACCCTGTTAAAAACTCTGATGAAGCTGTTAAAGAAGTATACAAAAAACTTCGTCAAGGTGAGGAAGTTCCGGTTGAAGGCGCAAGAGAATTAGTTTATAATCGTCTTTTCGATCAGAAACGTTATGATTTAGCCAATGTTGGTCGTTTTAAATTTAATAAAAAACTTGATGTCTTAACTAGAGCTGAAGGATTATATACAACTAATGATATCATTGATCCAGAAACAAGTGCGATTATTGTCCCAAAAATGACACTTGTCACTAAAGATATTATTAATATCCTAAAGGAAAATCGCCATGCTTTCCGTAAAGAAGTGCATTTAGATTATAAGTGGTATGATAGTGATGTTTTCTGTGAAATTTTAGAACTATCCCGTAAAGACGGTGATAAATATACAAGCTATAAAGTAATCGGTAATGATCAAAGAGAAACTAAATTGCATATCACTATGTCTGATATTTTAGCTTCGACTTCATATTACTTTAATCTTTCTGTTGGAATTGGAGATCTTGATGATATTGATCATTTAGGTAATCGTCGTGTTCGTTTAATTTCTGAGCTTTTAAAAAATCAGTTCAGAATCGGTTTTACTAAATTAGAGAAAAACATTAAAGACCGGATGTCAACAGTTGAGCCAAAGGAAGCTACACCACAAAATCTAATTAATATTAAACCTTTAACTTCTTCCTTAAAAGAATTTTTTGGAAGTTCTCAGTTATCTCAATTTATGGATCAGATTAATCCATTAGCTGAATTAACGCAAAAAAGACGTATTTCGGCACTTGGTACCGGTGGTTTAGCAAGAGATAGAGCAGGAGTTGAAGTCCGTGACGTTCACTATTCTCATTATGGTAGAATGTGTCCGATTGAAACACCTGAGGGACCATCAATTGGTCTAATTACTTCTTTGGCATCTTATGCCAGAGTAAATGATTTAGGCTTTATCGAAACACCTTATTTAAGAGTTGATAAAAATACTTCGACAGTTACTGATGAAATAGTTTACTTAGCGGCTGATCAAGAAGAACATTACGTTATTGCCTCGGCATCAACTAAACTAGACCAGGACACTGGAGCGATTATCGATGACCGGATTATTGGTCGTTTAAAAGGCGCTAATGAAATTTTCCAGAAACATGAAATTGACTATCTTGATGTTTCGCCTAAGCAGATTATTTCTGTGGCGACATCTTGTATTCCTTTCCTTGAACACGATGATGCTTCCCGGGCTCTGATGGGTGCCAACATGCAACGTCAGGCAATTCCATTACTTAAAACTGATTCGCCAATTGTCGGAACCGGAGTTGAATATAAGATTGCTCATGACTCAGGTTCTTGCGCTATTTGTCATACAGCAGGTGAAGTTACCTATGTGGATTCTAGAACGGTCGAAGTCTTAAATTCAGAAGGTAATACCGATACATACGAATTAATGAATTTTTTCCGCTCCAATCAAGACACTTGTATTTTACAAAGACCAATAGTCGAAGTTGGCGAAAAAGTTGAAAAAGGACAAATCCTTGCGGATGGACCTTCAATCAATGATGGTGAATTAGCTTTAGGTCAAAATGTTACAGTAGCATTCATGACTTGGAACGGCTATAACTATGAAGATGCGATTGTTATGAGTGAACGTTTAGTTAAAGATGACGTTTATACTTCCATCCATATTGAAAAATACGAAATTGAAACTCGTGATACAAAACTTGGTAAAGAAGATATTACTCGTGAGATTCCAAACGTAGGCGGCGACGCTTTAAAGTATTTGGACGAAAGAGGCATTATCGTTACTGGTGCTGAAGTTAAAGAGGGCGACATTTTAGTCGGTAAAGTTACACCTAAAGGACAAACTGATCCAACACCAGAAGAAAAACTGTTATTAGCCATTTTCGGGGAGAAATCTCGTGAAGTGCGTGACTCTTCATTAAGAGTACCACATGGTGGTGGTGGCGTAGTTCATTCAGTTGAATGCTTTTCTAAAGCTAAAGGTGATGATTTATCGCCTGGTGTTAATGAATTAATTCGGGTTAATGTCATCCAGAAACGTAAAATTTCTGAAGGTGACAAAATGGCAGGAAGACATGGTAATAAAGGGGTTATTTCTAAAATATTACCAATGGAAGATATGCCTTACATGGCGGATGGAACGCCTGTTGATATCATGTTAAATCCACTTGGAGTTCCAAGTCGTATGAATATTGGCCAAATTATCGAGCTTCACTTAGGTATGGCTGGTAAAATTCTTGGAACTAAAGTTGCGACACCGGTATTTGATGGTGTAACGCAAAGTGACTTGACGAACATTATGGCTGAAGCTGGTCTGGAACAAGATGGTAAATTCACGCTTTACGATGGTAGAAGTGGTGAAGAATATGAAAACAAAATTACTGTCGGAGTCATGTATATGATTAAATTATCGCACATGGTTGATGATAAAATTCATGCCCGTAGTGTCGGACCTTACACATTAGTTACACAACAACCAATGGGTGGTAAAGCTCAAAATGGTGGTCAGCGTTTCGGAGAAATGGAAGTTTGGGCTTTAGAAGCTTATGGAGCTGCAAATGTCCTTCAAGAAATGTTAACAATCAAATCCGATGATATTATCGGTAGGAATAAGGTTTTCAGAGCGATTGTTGATAATAAGCCAATCCCTAAAGCTAGTATTCCGGAATCTTTTAGAGTCTTGACTAAAGAATTACAGTCTCTAGGAATCTTTGTTGAATTGATTTCTAAAGAAACTGGAGAAAATGAAGTTAACAGATCTTTAGTTACTCACGATGAATCATACATCTCCAAATATGGTTTTGATGCAACTCACAATCCAAACGCAATTGCGGATAAAGGAGGCGATGAGTAAATGTCATCCCAATATAAATTAATGCAAATTCGCCTTGCTTCTCCTGAAGAAATTGAAAACTGGAGTTATGGCGAAGTCAAAAAACATGAAACAATTAATTATCGCACATTAAAGCCGGAAACAGACGGTCTTTTCTGTGAGCGGATTTTTGGACCGACTAAGGATTATCAATGTGCTTGCGGTAAATCAAAGCGTAATGTCGATAAAGGCAAAGTATGCGATAAATGTGGTGTTGAAATCACTGAAGCCAAAGTACGCCGGGAAAGAATGGGCCACATTAAGCTGGCTAGTCCTGTTGTTCATACTTGGTACTTAAAGAATTCACCATCGCGTTTGGCAGTTTTATTAGATATTAAAGCTAAAGATTTAGAAGAAGTTGTTTATTTAGCTTCTTATATCGTTACTGATCCTGGTAATGTGGAAGATCTTAGCCGAAAACAAATACTTTCTGAAGGTGAATTTTCTCAGCTTCATGAGCAACACGGTAAAAAATTTAAAGCTCTTACTGGTGCGGAAGCTGTCAAAGCTTTACTTATGGAAATAGATCTTGAAAAAGAAGTTAAGGAATTACGCCGTAAATTAAAAACGGCTTCAAAACAAAAGCGTGACCGGATTATCAAAAGGTTAGAGGTTGTTGAATCGTTTAATAACTCAGACAATCGTCCGGAATGGATGGTACTTGAAGTATTACCAGTTATTCCACCGGAATTACGTCCTATGGTTCAGTTAGATGGCGGACGTTTTGCGACTACGGATTTAAATGATTTATATCGTCGGATTTTAAACCGTAATAATCGTCTTAAAAGACAATACGAACAAAATGCTCCTCATTTGATTACTAAAAATGAGAAAAGAATGCTTCAGGAAGCTGTCGATGCTCTTATCGATAATTCTAAACGCGGTAAAAAAGCTGTTGTTGAGAAGAATCGTCACTTAAAATCATTAAGTGATATGTTGCGTGGTAAGCAAGGTCGTTTCCGTCAGAATCTTTTAGGTAAACGTGTTGACTATTCCGGGCGAAGTGTTATCGTTGTTGGACCAGACTTAGAAATGTATCAGTGTGGTATTCCTAAAGAAATGGCTTTAACTTTATTTAAACCTTATGTCATACGTGAATTAATTGCCAATGAAAGAACTTCGATTTCCAATGCTAAGCGTAAAATTGAAAAATTAGATGATAGTGTTTGGCCAATTTTAGAAAGTGTTATTCACGAGCATCCGGTATTACTTAACCGCGCCCCTACTTTACACAGACTAGGGATTCAGGCTTTCGAACCGAAACTAATTGAAGGTAAAGCAATTCGTCTGCATCCATTAGTTACGACGGCTTTTAATGCTGACTTTGACGGAGACCAGATGGCAGTTCATATTCCTTTAAGTAATGAAGCTCAAGCAGAAGCTAGATTATTAATGTTAGCGAGCAATAATATCCTTAACCCGAAAGATGGAAAGCCAGTTGTTACACCTTCTCATGACATGGTTTTAGGAAACTATTACTTAACTACCGAAACTCTAGGACAACCGAATGAAGGTCATGCATATTTAAGTTATGAAGAGGCATATTTAGCTTACGCTAATAAGGAAATTACCTTACATACGCGAATTTTAGTTATGCCAGAGTCTTTAGGTAAAACTTGCTTTACTGAAGAACAGAACAAAAGCTTGCTGATTACAACTTTAGGAAAAATTATTTTCAATCAAATTTTACCAAAAAGTTTTCCTTATCTTAATGAACCAACTGAAGATAATTTAGTTAAAGAAATACCAAACAAATACTTTATTAAGCGCGGAATTGATCCAAAGACAATTTTTGCGGAAATGCCAAAAGTTGAACCATTTAAGAAAAAATATCTAGGACGGATTATCGCAGAAGTCTTCAAACAACTTAAAATTACTGAAACCTCAAAAATGTTAGATAAACTTAAGGATTTAGGTTTTAAATATTCAACGATTGCCGGGATTACGATTTCAGCGGCCGATGTTCAAGTTTATTCGAAAAAGGATGATTTAATTAAAGAAACTGAAGAAAAAATCGATAAAATTACCGAACTTCACGACTCAGGATTTGTTACGGATAAAGAGCGTAAACAACTTGTGACTAAAGAATGGGCAATTGTTAAAGATAAAATCCAAAAAGGCTTGATGGAAGAATTAAAAACTGATAACCATATGGCGATGATGGCTGATTCGGGAGCCCGTGGTAATGCTAATAACTTTACACAGCTAGCGGGGATGCGCGGACTGATGAATAATCCTAAAGGAGATGTCATTGAAGTTCCGGTTAAAGCATCATTCCGTGAAGGTCTGACAGTTTCTGAATTCTTTATTTCTACCCATGGAGCCCGTAAAGGATCTACTGATACGGCCTTAAAAACAGCTGAATCTGGTTACCTGACACGTCGTTTAGTTGACGTCAGCCAAGATGCGATTGTTACTGAAAATGATTGTGGAACTGATCGCGGTATGAAAGTCGAATCTATCTATGAAGGCGGAGTGCCGATTGTTGATCTTTATGATCGGATTATCGGTCGTTATGCTTCAAAACCAGTAATTGATTCAAAAACTGGTGAAATGTATGTTAATAAAAATGAATTAATCACCAATGAGATTGGTGAACAAATTATTAATGCTGGTATCGAAACACTTTTCTTGCGGACAAACCTGACTTGTAACTCAAAAACAGGCGTTTGTACAAAATGTTATGGACGTAACTTGGCAACTAATAATATCGTTGAGGTTGGTGAAGCAGTAGGAATTATTGCTGCTCAATCAATAGGTGAGCCAGGAACTCAGCTGACAATGCGTACTTTCCAAACTGGAGGGGTTGCTTCTGCCTCAGATATTACTCAAGGTTTACCTCGTGTTCAAGAATTATTTGAAGCACGTAATCCAAAAGGTAAAGCAATTATTTCGGAAATCAATGGTCGTGTACGTAGTATTGAAAAACTTAAACATAATTTCTTAATTACTGTAGAAAACGATCAGGAAGAAAGAAAATATACAGTTGAAGCTAATGCTGAAATTTTAGTTAAAAAAGGTGAGAAGATTATTCCTGGTCAAAAAATCACAGTTGGTAATATCGCACCTAAAGAGTTATTGCGCGCTACAAACAGTGAAGAAGTACAAAAATATATCTTAAAGGAAATCCAAAAAGTTTATCGCGCTCAAGGGGTTGAGATTTCCGATAAACATATCGAATTAATTATCAGACAGATGATGCGTAAGATTATGGTTATTATTGAAGGTGATACAACTTTATTACCGGGGATGGAAACCTCAATCCATCATTTTGCGGCTGAAAATAAGAGAATGCTTTCTGTTGGCGGAAAATTAGCTATTGGTAAACCATTATTACTAGGTATTACTAGAGCTTCGTTACGTAGCGATTCATTCTTGTCAGCAGCTTCATTCCAGGAAACAACTAGAGTTCTGACGGATGCGGCAATTAAAGGAAAAACCGATGAATTATTAGGTCTTAAAGAAAATGTCATTATCGGTGGACTAATTCCGGCTGGTACAGGGATTTTAGCTGATACATTCTTTGATTTTACTCGTGATATGCCAGATGAAGAAATGATTGGAAGTTCTTCAAATCCTTATTTGCAAAAAAATAGTCAGAAAGTTGAAGCTTTTGAAGGCGACTACGAAGATGATTTTGAGGACGAAGATAAATAATTAATAAAAATATCCTATCAAGTATAGGATATTTTCATTTAAGGAGGGCTGATTTTTTGCTTTTTGATACACACTGCCATCTTAATTCCGAGCGTTATGAAGAGATCAAAACCTTGATTGAAAGTTCACATTTAGCTGGTATTGCGAAAATGATTGTGCCAGGTTATGATTTAAAATCAAGTTATGAAGCTAAGGAATTAAGTGAAAAATATCCATTTATATATCCTGCTTTCGGTATTCATCCCTCAGAAACGGACAAAATAACTAACATGGATTTAGAAAGTTTAACTAATTTAGCAAGCAATCATTTTTGTGTTGCGATTGGCGAAGCTGGATTAGATTATTACTGGCAAAAAGATAATAAAGCCGCACAAATCAAACTTTTTAAATTTCAAATTGAGTTAGCTTTAAGCTTAGATAAGCCAATTATTGTCCATATGCGTGATAGCGTTCAAGATTGTTACGACATAATCAGCTCTTATAAGGGTAAGCTTAAGGGTGTTATGCATTGTTACAGCGGCTCTTTGGAAATGGCCGAAAAATTTATTGAATTAGGTTTATATATTTCAATTGCCGGTCCTGTGACTTATAAGAACGCTAAAGAGGCAGTCAGAGTCGTTGAAAACATTGATTTTAATTATCTTTTAATTGAAACCGACTGTCCATATCTGACCCCTGAGCCATTGAGGGGTAAAATTAATGAACCAAGATTTTTAGAATATACAGCTAAAAAAATTGCTGAAATCAGGAATATTCCTTTTGAGGAAGTTTCTAAAATCACATTCCAAAATGCATTACGTTGTTTTGGATTAGATAAAGGAGAATAATAATGAAAAAAATCCGTCTTTGTTTACTTTTTGGGCTTGTAATCTTTGGGCTTACAGCCTGCCAAACTGATAAAACAGCTAATACAATTTATAATGTTGATATTACAGAAGTTCAAAGTCAAATAACAAATGTTATTGAAAATGTGGAACGTTCAGTTTTTTTAGTGGAAACTTTTAATGCGACAGACTTAATTGGTTTAGGTTCAGGTGTTGTCTATAATCGGATTGATGGTTATTATTTTCTGATTACTAATGAACATGTGATAGCTAACGGTGTCAGATTTCAAGTTTTTGATGGCCGAAGATCCTTTGCGGCAGAGCTTATGGGTTTTGATGTCGCAAATGATTTAGCGATTTTAAGATTTAGACATCCTGATGATTTAAATCTTATCGCTATTGATACAAATCAGATATTAAGAAGAGGCCAGTTTGTTTTAGCAATCGGTTCACCACTTGATCATGATTACTTTAATACAGTAACCTTAGGTATTATTTCTGGTTTTAGAGGCAACTATATTCAGCACGATGCAGCGATAAATCCAGGTAATTCTGGTGGTCCTTTATTTGGTATTGATGGCAAACTAATTGGAATCAATGTTGCTAAAATTGCTTGGTCATCCTCTGGAATTCCGGTTGAGGGTATTGGTTTTGCGATTAATATTGAAACAGTAGCTAGGTCGATAAGTAATATGGAAAGAAATGCCCAGCCAATTACTCGTCCTGTATTGGGAGTTGCGGTTTTGTCGGTTTCTAATTATATAGGAATTTATGAGCATCAAGGCTGGCCTGCACTTCCAAGTTTTGTTCAATTTGGTTTGGTGATTACCGATATTTCAAGCAGCTCTCCAGCAGATGGAAGCTTAGAAATGTTTGATGTCATAACCCATATGGCTGGAAATGAGATTAGAAATAGCGATGATTTAAGGGGTATTCTATGGAGATACCAAGTTGGAGATACGGTAACAATCACAGTTATCAGAAATGGTGTAGAAACGGAAGTTAATGTAACTTTATAATGAATACAGTCTGAAAGAGTTAAGTCTTTCGGACTTTTATTTTGTGTTTTTCTCTCAACTAAAGCATTAGATTTCTTTGACAAAAAGTGCAAAAAATGTTATAATATGTCGGATTAATCGCTTTTTTATTCATTAGGAATTTCTATTTTCATCTTATAATAATATTTTCACTTAATATATGTATATTATACACACACGTATGCAAGAATTTTACTCAAATTTAATCTCAAAATCATAGTTTTATTTGCTTTATCTAGAACGTTTTCTAAAAATAAAAAAAGTTTAAAATAATTCTTGTTTTTACTAACTTTTAGTGCTATAATAACCTTATTATTTAAGCACTAAAGGAGGTGAAAAAA
>Ga0136643_10001084_pt1 | contig 32240 bp, 18 predicted proteins | sample TergutLab28metaG_FD_96883 | JGI IMG/M metagenome (GOLD analysis project Ga0136643, IMG submission 96883) | Labiotermes labralis P1 segment gut microbial communities from Petit-Saut dam, French Guiana - Lab288 P1 (version 3) (version 3) | ecosystem: Host-associated > Arthropoda: Insects >...
GGGGCATTCCATGGAGTGTGAGTGACCAACTGACAGTGTGGGGCATTCCATGGAGTGTGAGTGACCAACTGACAGTGTGGGGCATTCCATGGAGTGTGAGTGACCAACTGACAGTGTGGGGCAGTTAGCAACAGTGCAAGTACTTGTGTTTTATTGTTTTTGTTTATTTACTTACTCAGTAAAAGAAATTTGTTAGATGTGTTGTTAATTGAATCTGTTATGGAACTAAATGTGTCCTTGTTGTCACCTCTGCACCTTCCACAGTTACCCATGGCCATTTTTGGGTTTGATAGGAACTGAAAAATCAGGGGTGATGGTGAGGCCACTAACAGACAAGAGACTTACAGCTTGATTAGACAAGCAGTACTGAGAGTTGAAGTAATTCTTTATTGCAAGTACACTACACCTACATGACTAGTTGATATATACAGTTGTCATGGCAACAGTGGCTGGTAGTCCTGGGCTGCTGCATGACTAGAACAATGCATAAGGGTAGCAGAGAGCAGAGTTAACTAATTGCCCGAGCTATTTCTGACATGTTGGGAAGTGGGCTTGAGCCTTCTTATTAAGGGGGAGAGCTACAACACATATAGGGGCAGCCTGGGACAGGATACTGTGTGTATTTTCGGTTGTCTTCAGCGACTGTGCAGTGCTGCATGCTGCCTTTTTGCGGTACAGGGCAATGACCACCACTAGAATGCAAATGACAAATGCTGATGCAACACAAAGTACAATAATTGCAGTCTGATATGCTGTGACCATAGACACAGTCGACTGGGACACAATTTCACGATGTTCAAGGGCAATGACATGATCAGACATGTCCGTGTCACCACTGACACTGTCAGGTAGGTGGTGGCTGAAGCGAGAAGAAGTGATGTCGGCCACAAGGCCTTCTGCACCTACTGTCAGCTTGTGTGCCCGTACCTGAAACAGTGACTTACATCAGAATCTGAACATGCAAGAGGAAATATGAAATTTCATTCCTTCTGCAATATTCTACACAAAGCTCTCAGCATTGTTCAGTAGGCTGTAAATTTAAAGAACTGCAAGCAAAAAGGCCTTTTTTGAGTAGATGAGTCAATTGTGTTCCTGTATCTGGTCCTGGGTTTCAGTTAACACCAAATGTGTGGTTTTATTTTCTAAGCTTACCAGCTCCTCCAGATGGAATGCGACATCCACTTTATTGCTGCCAATGACCTCAAAAGTGACATAGGTGACATCTGGATATGTTCTGACCTCTATCAAATTGTTGCGAAGCTTTGCCCCTAGCTTTTCTAGGGTATTCCTCACTTCATCTTGAAGTCTGCCATTGGTATATATATCATGCCGCTGACCACGGAACCCCAGCTGCACATCAACAGCATCAACTGGTGTTGGCACTGTGCAAGCAACAACCCACCATTTGTAGCTTCAGGCTTCAAACATGAGTTTGTAATTCACTAGCTAGGGTACAGAACTGACAGCTGTATCTTTACAGTGAAAGGTAACTTCAGAAACACAGCTTCTGAATTGAAGGACAGGTCACAGGTCAGCAAAAACAAGACATTTTGAAGAAAGTATCAACCACATTTTTAGGCTGTAATAAAAAATGCAAAGCACCATGTTGGAAACACCAGGATTATTAGAAAACTGAGGTACATCTGTGTCCTAGATATGGTGATTTCAAGTAATGTGTTTGTTGAGATCTAAGGTGCTCACAGCAGTGCGTATTGTGATGTGATTCCGTGTAGCTATGAAGGTTTTGGTGGTACATCCTGCCTGCCTTTTTAGGATGGAAGACAGAAGCAACATAATTCTATGAAACACTGGTGCATGTGTACCAGACTGCACAGCATCACATCACATCACATCACACAATACTGTGATCCTGACATACTTGTTGTCAGTGGTAGTGCAAGGACACACAGAGGGGCATCATCAACATAAGCCATCAGCCAGTCATCAAGCTGTGTGAGGACACACACAGAAACATAATGAACATAAACCTTGAGGTGCAAGTATCACTTATATACTGATTTTAACTGCAGACTGAAACATTGTACGAAAATAATAAATTACCTGTGGCTTGCTGTTATTGTGCCTCTAGCTACACTGCTTATCAAATCAGGTGACACACTGTGCCAATAGCGACATGACTTATCAAGTATGATGACATATTGTGCCAGTAGCTACATTCCTTATCAAGCAAGGTGACACATTGTACCTGTAGCTACATTGCTTATAAAGTAAGATGACACATTGTGCCAGTAGCTACATTGCTTTTCAAGTGAGGTGACACATTGTGTCAGTATCTACATCACTTACCAGGTAAGAAGACACATGGTTCCAGAATCTACATTGCAGTAAAGTGAGTTAACACTTTGTGCCAGTATTTATATTGCTCATCAATTGAATTGACAAGTTGTGCCATTATCTACATTGCTTATCCAGTAAGGTGACACTTGGTGCCAGAATCTACATTGCTTATCATATGAGGTGACACTTGGTGCATGTATCTACATTGCTTATCAAGTGAGGTGACACTTTGTGCCAGTATCTACAGTGCTTATCAAGCGAGGTGATACCTTGTGATTGTATCTATACTACTTATCAAGTGAGCTGACATGTTGTGCCAATATATATATACTCAGTGAGGAGACACATATTACAGCACTGTAAGAAGCTGTAACAGAAGAACTGTGTTGTTTAGTTGGGATTGAACATTACTGAGAGCAATTACTATCACCAAACTAAATTTTACCACATTTACAATCAAGTGCTTATTCCCTAGCATATTTATACAGATTTAGCTTGACTGCAACTCACAACATATCTTGGATCCTTTCCTGAAAGTCCCTGTGTTGGGCAACTGATTGCCTGCTTCATCCACACACCAGCATTCAGGGAACTTTGGAGACTTACGTGAATCACACTGCATGGGCAAGAACCTGCACAGCAAGACAAATTCACAGACATTCGTTTCTTTGCACTTTGTATATTCCATTGGTTATCACAGCACATTCCTACCTGCCCTCAGCATCACAGCTCACTGTGTACATAGTATTGGTGCCTGCCATGTGCTCACGCAGAACCTGGCAACGTGTCTTGATTGGCACATCCTCTTCCAGGGCTGCAACCTCCTTGAGCAGTTCTTCAGTGTCTGTAACAGTTTAGATATACTTAATGAACAGACATTTCACAGTATCCTTGTTTAAGTTGATGCTCCTTTGCCTAAGTCCAGTGACACTAATTTTCTCACATAAAATCTACAAGACATGCAATGTACATATAACGTAACATTGAGGTGCGTTTGTGCAGCCATTGTTGGGGTGAAAAAGCAGTAAGTATTACATATTCTGAGAGTGTCGTTGTAGCCTTAGGTATCCAGCATGCATTGCGCATGTGCCATATTGTCATCTGTGGTCTGTCTGGCTCTAAAATATTTTTCCACATTATCTTATAAATGGCATAATTTTTTAAAAAGGAATGTTACTGAACCTAAAATGTGTTTTCATTTTCCTGCAGCTACTGTCTGAAACATTTCTCATTCTAAGAAGAACTGAGCAAGGTATGATCACAGATGTATATGGTCTTCATGTAAAGTATCCATTATTCTTGTAAGATTTTAATGAAACTTCAACTTTCTCACCAGATTTCTGAAAGTATTCAAATATCAAATTGTTTGAAAATCCAATCAGTAGGGCCTGAGTTGTTCAGTGTGGATGGACAGATGAACTGATGGACTGACACAACAAAGCTAATAGTCGCTTTTTGCAATTCTACAAACACACCTAAAAATGGACAGATTTGTACTTATTTGTGACCTATCCAGTCTTACTAAAATGTGGTTCCTTATCCATCCTGCGGCGAGCTTGTCGGAAATTGCACGTGATGGGCATCTTGCGTGTTACAGACCCTTTGATGGGCTCCCCAGCCCTGTTGACACACCAGCACACTCCAACATGCTCCAAGCACTGTACAGGTTCCCAGTCTCCTGATGCTGGATCACAACGTGGCATGAATGTCTTTTTCTTATATTTCTCTGCTGTTTTCTGGTTCTTCTCTCGCAAGCGCTCACATTGGCTAAGCACTGTCAACACAGCACGAGTTCATATAAATTTGTTGGAAAGTGAAAAATTTGGACATGTCTTGACAAACCAGATATGTGAATTTGTGGTTATACAAATACTTGGGCAGACTGCGACTCAGTATTTAGTATGTGTATACAGTGCAGTTAGAGGCATGCGGTGGTGTAGTTGGTTGAGGCACTGTGCTACAAGCCGTAAGGTCGAGGGTTCGATTCCTGATGGTGTCACTGGAATTTTTCATTGACATCCTTCTGGCTGCAATATGGCCCTGGGGTTGACTCAGACTCTAACAGAAATGTGTACGAGGAATATTTCTTGGAGGGGTAAAGGCATCTGGTGCATAGGGCTGACAACCTTACCACCTTCATATGCTGATTGTCTTGAAATTAGGGAGCCTGTACAGGGATTGCTTTACTTTTTTACAGTGCAGTTAGGAAATTCAGAACAGCAATCAAATATTTCATGAGCATTATAAAATTTGTAGGCGTGCAGTTTGTATTTCAGTGATGACAGAAACAAATGACAGTGATTTTCTGGAACCTCTGTGACTGTAACAGAGTGCTACTGGTCTCATGATACACTGCAGTAACATTATGCTGCAGACAAGAATGGACTGCGAGGAGTGTGGACAAATCAGTTCTTGCCCCACAGTCTGACATGGTAGTGGGCAAGAAAACAAGTAACAAAATACTGATAACTATATAGCTGTACAAAGGAAACTGGTAAGAATATGTGTTGAAGGAAACAGCTGTGCCAGGATCTGCAAAAGAAATTGTAAATTAAATATTCAGGAATAGAAGACAACGAAAAGCTGTAAATATTTGGCTTTTGTGATATCTGTAACATGATAGACCAGCCTAATACCGACAGATACCATTTTATAGTAAAACAGTTATGTTTTTCTTTTGCAACTCACTGTACTGACTCCCTTGCATGACAGGAATTCACTTATACCCTTTAAACAACTGTATTCTGATCCTGAGAACAGGGTGAACTGTGAACCTCACTAATACTCTGACACTGAACATTTCAGTGCTGCATGTACATGAATAATTCACCTCTGGTTCCTTACCTGAATTTTTTTTGTCCTAGATCTCTCAACAGACAACAAAATGTGATAATAGTAAGACAGTTTACCTGGGCAAACTGTGTTGCACATATCCTCAGACTGGAAGTTGTTCTGGTTTCCACCACAGCCACCATACACAAACTGCTGACACTTGTTGTTCGTGGAGTTGAAGTACCAGCGTTGGGTCTCGGCCTGGCATGGCCCAACATCCATTAGTTCAAAACACACATCTCCTGCATTTAGCAAGAGAAGTACATAAGCTCTTCATAGCACAAAAATAATATTTTAAACATCAATTCTTTATGTCTACTGGTTCAACAAAGTATACTCACTGTAGAAATTCACATTATATGCAGAATGAGTGGGATTGGGCACTATTGTGTGAATTTAATAGCATCCTCTCATAACGGTGATACTTAATATTGCAGTACATGGTCATAGTTGTCTGTGAAGTTACCAGCCTCTTTAAAATGTGTTGTCACGTAACAATACAGTGAATCTTAGCAATACACAAAATGAAAATTTGTAAGTACTAGCAGTTTATGCTGGACATACAGAATGTCCAATACAAGATGCAATACAAACAGCAGACATGTATAAATAATGAAACAGCCATGTATGAAGTGACCTCGTACACTGTAATGGACTCATCTCAACACCATTTGCTTAGTATTTCAGCACAAGTTCACTGCCTTGCTTCAGTTTTGTTGGCTACCAGTATTTCAGTAATTATGTTATCAACAAAATGGGTTTTTCACATGAAAGTATGTTCATTCTGCAACATTATTTTGCAACTAATTCTTTTGCTGCAGTTCATAAAATATGTACCAGGTGCATCCTAATAAGTTTCAAATAAGGCAACATTATTTAGAATAGTGGAAAAATTTAGGGAAACAGGAAGTGTTTGTGACAGGAAACATGCTAGGCCTGTGACATTTTTAACACATGTTAGGGTATGCACTGTTGAAGTAACACTATCCCAATTGCCACACAAATCTTTGAGAATACTCTTCAAAGAAACTAATTTATCTATGACAAGCTGTCACCAAGGAACCAAATAACTAAAACTAAGGCCATTAAGAATCAACCAGCTTGTAGCATGTGATACAGATGCAAGAATTCTATATTTCCAGTGGTTTTGTGCTTTTGAGTGTAAAGGATTTTGTGTGTTAGACTTTCTTTGTTTTGCAGACAAAGCATGGTTTGCCTTGAGTGGAGACATTAATATTTGAAACAGTGGAACACAGAGTGATGAAAACATGCATGCACTCCATGAAAATTCATTCATTGAAGATTGGTTTTTGGTGCACAGTGTCTTGAAAGTGAATTGTCTGACTGCTGTTCTCCTGAAGACAAAATTCATTGCTCTGCTGAATAGAATGAATGGGACTGCTGGCTTCAGCAAGATGGGGCAATCACCTATGCTGTGAAAACAACAAGGGCTCTTTCTTGGGACTTCTTCAGTAATCACAGTATTGGGCATGGCTTTGGTCATGAATCCTCAAACCTCATGTTACCTCACTTCATTCTGTGGGTGTTCTTTAAATGAACAGTCTGCAGTGATAACCCAAGAAGGTTGGAGGACCCCAAACATGACACCTAGCAAACTCTTCATGGCATTGACCAACACACTGTTTGAAAAGTTGCAAGAAACACCGTGGAAAGGTGACTACTTGTCTTCAAGAAGGTAGGGACATTTTCAGCATCTTCTATAATTATATTTTTAATCTCCTTTACCACATTTTTTATAGTTTTGAAAAAATAAAATTAAATAAATGGGTTACAGTATTAGGTTGCATTGATAGAGAATGTGCTGTACAACTGAGTGTACAATATTTTGAAGATGTACCCATTTGGATGGGGACTGTAATATCATTGCATATTTCTGCTGTAATGAAGACAAAGTTATTACACACAAAAGTGGGTAAAATGTGTAGCCACAATAACAGAAGAGATTATCCACAGCAACCCTCTGTTAATGTCCATGATGAGGAACAGATATTGCTGGATTAATCTTGAACAGGCACATGGCCTCTCCTCTAAAGCAAAGGAAGATGAATTATTACACCAAACCTTTGCCATTCACAGGATGTATATTCCTGAAAAATCCTACAAATTGTGAAACTGGGTTGTGTGAAGTTAAGACTTCATGTGAAAAAGTGGAGTTAGGAGAATCAAAGACACATGAAAGATGAAAAAATATGCAAATAAACAGGAAAACATTTTTGCGTATGTTTATTGGAATGGAATTGGTGTTCCTGTCTGAACGTGGGTGGGGTGAATAAAAAAATTACAGTGAAAGGCAGACCACAAGGCAGAAGACTTTGTAAAGAAAGAGATGATATTCGATTGTTTTGACTTTTTTTGCATGTTCTTATATACCTCCTTGTATGGTGTCAAGACACCCTCCATGAAGTTCACATCGACCTCAAAGAAATGGTCAACCACAACATCCACCATCTGGAGATCTCTTTCAGAGAACTGGTTGTAAGTTGATGCCTTTGCAAAACAGTGTCAGAATCTTATCTATCTTCTAGTTCACTGAGCACTGTCCGCTCTTCAATTCACAAATTCCACGTTGGCGAGATGTGTAACAGACAAATTTTGAACCAGTGGATAAAATTTATGTTGCTTGTGGTCGTGTGTTACTGTATTTATGTGGTTGCTTGTTGATACCTAATGCAGATTACAAATGGATCTTACACAATCATTCATACAGTTTTTGTTTTTTAATATAAAGGAACTCGTGTTCCTGGTTCAGTTTATTTCCAATGGCTGCTTTCCTTATTTCTTAACATTACCAGCTATGACCATGCACTTTTATCCGAACATATTTAGGCATCAGATTATTTAGTTTGCATTTTTTCACTGAACAAAATGTCTCCATTAGCCTTTAGTAACTCTCTCTTGTGTTCTGATAGCTGTGAACAACTTTTGCTGTCTGCCAGATACTATCTCGTAGTATTGCATATTACTGTGTATTTATGATTCAAACTTCAGCACACCAGACTAATAAATACACTGTATCAACATCTTGTATCCACCTTGTTATAAAATTTTGCACTGTACTTGCAAAACCAGTATGTATTTATATATGTTTCTCTCTATAGTTGATATGACTCCTTGTAAACAGCCTGTTGATTGCTGAAACATGCAGAGTGTTGATAAATTCCGTGTTAGGGATTTTCTCTAGATTCTGTGTATTGACCAGTCTTCTCTTTGATGTTTAAATCACTGATTTGTTTACACCACAGCAGTGCCTGACTGCAGTAATGCTTCTCCCCTCTCCAACTTTCTTTTCTGTTTAGCCTCAGGCTCTTCATCAGCACCTACATAACCCTTTTCCAAACATAACATAAGGGCAACAATAAGTTCTAAAAATTGTGAAAAGTACAGCAAAAGTACACTATATATCACACAATATCTGAGTTGCTATTGTGTGAGACTTGTGGGCTGATTGATTTATGTATTATTTAGCATGTGTACACAAGTGCACATGTGAATGAACAGGGGACTTATGTCATGATGCACGAGGGTTGCTGCAATTCTTCCTTTAATAAGTGACACCACAATGGACAAATCCATAGACAAGGAGGGACTGACATAAAATATTCCATCATCTGACCTTAAATGTTAGACAGTTAGAACTGTGATAGTGTTAGTACTTAACACCATTTATACAAAATACCATACAAGACAACTCACTGGGCTTTGGGCAGCAGACTGCATACTCTCCCAGTGGACTCAGGTGGCATTTGTGTGACAATGGGCATGGGGACCCAGCAGGCCCACATGTCCTCACTTCTTCTGAGCCTGCTATGAGCAAAGGGTGACCACTCTGGCAGGGATTATTGGGTTGTGGCAGGCACATTGGCACAGGAGGACATGGGGTGTTAATGCACGAGACCTCCACCAGACGGCATGTCTCCCCTTCACCATGACAGGAAATCTCTGCACATGGGTCTCGACATGTACATGTTGAACACCCAGATTCATCCAGCTGGAAACCATGTGGGCATGGGAGACACTTGCGTGGTGGACAGTTCCTCCTGGCTGCCAACAGAACAGAGTGAGTTGTCATTAGAGATTAATTGATGATGTCCTAGGGGCAGACTTCTTAACAAGCTCTTGAGCTAAGCATGAAATTCCCTGCATTTTATGAAACCTGGAAGTTCATTACCATGATCGCAAGAGCCCATTGGTTATACCTATCTGAGCCACTTGGATCCAGGTCATTCCGTTTCTCAGCCCACGTCCTGCAACATGTTGTTATCAAACGACCCTCAACATATTTTTCAACACCTCTTTATCAAAAACCCTCAGTCTGTATTCCTCAACACCCTGTTATCAAACAACTCTCAGCCCATGATCTTCAACACCCTGTTAACAAACAATACCAGCTCCTATTCCTCAACACCCTGTTTTCAAATAACCCTCAGCATTTAACTCTGTCACTTTTTCTAGAATGAAGGTGTGATGGTGAAATTACATTTCTGTTAGTGATGAGAAATCACTAGAACATGGCACAAAGTTTTGTAACAAGATAAAAACACAAACCAACATACAAACTTTGCATAATTTATGTTCAATATTATTAATGATATGAAAGATTGCGATTGTTTTTAATAACTTCAAGGTCACTGCACAGGAATGCACCACAGCACTTGCAGATTTATATATTTTTGAGGCACATACTTGTAAATGAATCCAGTGAAGAAATAATGGGGCATTGAGTTGAATGTAGGAATCACTAGAGTGACAGAGGTCATGTCTGTTTCAGTGTTCTGCGAGAATGGCAGAAGAGAACCACATGAACTAGTCAACATTGGAACTAGACATCTCAAGTGCTGAAGCTACTGACTGTGTACCTGCACAAGATGGCTGGACATCGGGTGGGGCCCGAGTTCCAGGCAGCTCATCACCTCCACTGTCCACACACCAACACTGCCTGGTAACAGGATGACACTGGATGGGGTCAAAGCTCCCATCTTTTTCCTGGCATTGTGGTAGGTATAGCTGCCTGGCAGGGATACCTGTTTCATGGGCCTGATGTTCCAGAATGGCCCGCTTGTGCTGACATGCTAAAACATGAGGATGATGATGAGTTACACAGGGCAAACAAAGTCTAGGTTCCAGTGCCTGGGCTGTCTTATTATAAAGTGATACCTTAGACAGAATACCATTCACGTGTACAAACAGTTCCCTGTTCTTCTAGAATCCACATGTTCACTGCCTTTGTAACAAAAACTTCCTGCTCTTGTGTGTCGGGTCAGGACATTTTCCATTCAACAAATTGTCTGCACCCCCTTTTTATACATCCTGCTCACTTTGATACACAGCATAGCTGCAGTTCCATCTGACATAAGTGTGTCCATGTCTTTACATCTTCCACCCACTATTTGAGTTTTCAATTGATAAACTCTCATCCCTAATACTTCTCTGTCTGCTCACTGTTATCTAAAGTTAACTGGGAGTCCAAGCCTGGTTCACATGATTCTTTAGTACCTGTAGAAAATCTAAAATCAGCATTCTCTTCACTGCTGTCATGCACAAGGTGTAAGCCAAAAGTTTCTGGACTGGGACACTGTAAAAATGTTATGCCTACATTAGTTACACGTTGGTATTGTCCATTTCAGAGCTTTTATGCTGGGCCCATCACCTTTCCCACTGCTGGAAGCATCTCTGGAACTCCCATTTCATGATGCTGTCCAGCACCGCTTGTGTCTCAGATTAAATCTCTGCAATATCCTTGAATTTTCATCCTTGTAACTTGACTTCTGTCTTTATCTCCTGTTATAACCTTGCAAAAATGTTTTTCTTTTTGTCCTTGTCTTGCAGGTCCTTTATATAGAACGTTGGTTTTGTTGATGGCCAGCATTCAACACAAATGGCGCAAATATTGCAGCAATTGTCTCATATTTAAATTTTCAGTTAAAATGTATCAGCATATAAAGTGTGATGTTCCCAGAATGTTACAAACATCATTCATCATAAGCTGCCTGCCCTCATGGATGACCTGACATATTTACCACATTTTTATCAGTGCATCATGATGATGTGCAGCCTGAAATTTCAAAATCAACAACCAAAATTTAGCCACATTTGAAGTGAACACAAACTTGTGAAAGGTTTGTGTTCAACTTACATCATTGTCATGAGAGGCTTTTTAATAATCTTGTAATACTCAAACGATATTTTCCCACATTAAAGAAACCAGATGCAAATTCCCTGAAGCTGTGTTGTGATATGGATGCTGCACACTTACATTTATACTCAGATTGCTTTTTCTTTCTCAGTAATCAACCTAGGTGCATGATACGGTGCACACACTCACTTACATTACCTGTCTGTTAGAATGACAGGTTACAGACATTACATGCCATTCCTAACCTTACATTACATGGCTAGTTCCCACATATGAGGGATGTTATATATCGCTTGGCATGATGAGTAGCACACTTTACATTTAATTATATATCTGTCTGCATGACATTCATACACACTGTGAGTGACTGCTTAAAATATTAGCATGACACATTCAGACTGAGTATCCTTACATACACTAATATGACAGGATACCTACAGGGGGTACAATAAATTGTGAACATGACACATTCCACAGGCCATGTAGTATTCCATAACCACTAGCATGACAGTCTTCACACAGTAAGATCATTCCACATCTGTCAGTGTGAGAGACAATCTCTGCAAAATGATTACAATTATGTGTTAATATGACATGCATCATTTCATGTGTTATGACAGTTTCCACACACTGGATACAGTTAGTTGCCTCTTAGAATCACAGGTTCCACACAGTGTACAGTTATTTGCCTGTCAGCAAAACCAGTCCACACAATGAGCACAGTTACTGGCCTGTTAGCATGACAGGTTCCACATGCTCAGTACAATTCTTTTCCTGTTAGCATGAAAGGTTAAACAGACTGTGTATGGTTGTTTATTTCTTAGCACGATGGGTTCCATATTCTGGGTACAGTTAGTTGCCTCTTAGCACAACATGTTCCGTACCCTGAGTACAGTAACTTGCCTGTTAGAATGACAGGTTCCAAATGCTGGGTAGAGAGACTTGCCAATCAGGTCTACAGGTTCCCCACACTGAGCAGTTAATTGCCTTTTAGCATGACAGGTATGACAAACTGGTTACAGTTACTAGCCTGTTGTCATGCCAGTTTGCACAGACTGGGTACAGTTACGGGTTTCACCAATTGTTACACTTCTTGGTTGTTAGCATGACAGATTCCATACACGGGATACAGTTACTGTCCTTTTAGCAGAAGAGGTTCCACATGCTGGGTACAGTTAGTTCCCTATTTGCATGACAGTTTACACACACTCAGTACAGTTACTTGCCTCTTAGCATGACAGGTTCCACACAATGGGTAGTTCCTTGCATCTTAGCATGACAGGTTCCACACACTGGATAGTTACTTGCATGTTAGCATGACAGGTTGTACACACTGGATTGTTACTTACATTTTAGCATCACAGGTTGCACACACTGGATAATTACTTGCATGTTAGTATGACAGGTTGCACACATTGCATACAGTTACTTGCATGTTAGTATGACAGGTTGCACACACTGGATAGTTACTTGCATGTTAGCATGACAGGTTGCACACACTGCATACAGTTACTTGCATGTTAGCATGACAGGTTGCACACACTGGATAATTACTTGCATGTTAGTATGACAGGTTGCACACATTGCATACAGTTACTTGCATGTTAGTATGACAGTTTGCACACACAGGATAGTTACTTGCATGTTAGCATGACAGATTTTACACACTGCAAACAGTTACTTGCATGTTAGCATGACAGGTTGCACACACTGGATAGTTACTTACATTTTAGCATGACAGGTTGTACACACTGCATACAGTTACTTGCCCATTAACATGAAAGTTTGCACACACTGGGTACAGTTACTTGCCTGTTAGCATGACAGGTTGCACACATTGTGTGCCACACCCATTGGAGCAGCATTTGGCCGTTCCATTGCAGTTCAGATCAGAGAGACATTCATAATCGCATGAACCGGCACTGACAGGAATCAGATAGGGACACTGTCCCAATTTCTTGGGGAGGCCTGGAATGAGATGACATACTGCAATTGTAATGTGAGTTGTGTCATATTTTAGTCTATATTTTAGAGCAGAATTTTCTTCCTATAATGAGGGTAAAGGTGAGTAGGATGAGATTTCAACGAAGTTACAGAAAGTCGTTTTGTAGCAACTGAGAACTGCACTACACAGGCCAATAAGATGATAATGGAAGTGTGATTACTGCCCTTATGCCTCAGTGGCAGAGTGACATGGATGATTGTCGCTCAGAACCCCAAACACAGAGAGCAGAGCCTCAGTGCACTAACAAGAATAGTGAGCTTGAATTGCAATAAACTGCCCTTTCACCTAAGAAACTGTCTCCTTTGCCCATTTTTTTAAAGTGTAAATGAGAAGTTTCAAATATGATAGAAAAGTGTGTGACATGACACGGTACAGTAATGTGTGCTGTTGGACTTCAAGTGACATGACAAACTGAATACTGATAACAGTAAAATATCAGACTGAATATTCACTGTGGTATCTCACTGTCTCAGCCTGAGTGCCACAAACAAGCCACAAACACTTGCTCTCAGTTTCAGTGTGATACAATCCAGCAATGAAAAGAATGGCTTGCAACAATTCCAGATGGAAAGCTGCCAACCAATCAAAATATTGAAGAATAAGAAGAAGACAATCCATACAGTGTCATTAAATGAATAAACTTTATGCATACTCACATGCAGGCACAGGGGGGCAGTACTCATCCTCACAGTTCACCTCCACCATCTGACATGTCTGACCCTTGGGACAAGTGACATCATCACATGGGTTGCGACACTCACACAAGGGACAGCGGGTGGATGACTCCAGTACGAACCCATAGTCACAGCCCAGACGACATGTCAGATCCAGACATCCCAGGTCCTCCCGCAGTGCTTCGCAGTCTGTCAACCCACTGGTCCTGTAGTGAAGGCCCATAACTCATAAAGCATTCATCAAAATACATCAACACCAGTAACATTTTTTGTGATACTGATACACAAATACAGCTGCTGTATTTTCAGACACAAATATCCAAGCCATTACAGAGGCAGAAGTGAAGAGAAGTGTAGAAAAATACACTGAACTTATCAAACTCTATGCAGATCAAATGGACAACAGTGTTAATTAAAAGCAACTGTGTCAATAGATAAGATTATCCATGCAGTAATATAAACAGAAACTCTAACTGTCCATATTTCACTGCACACTGCACACATCGTTGGATGTATTTAATCAGAAATCACTGGTCTTAAAAAAGGGTATTTACAGATATTTCATTCTGCACATGCTTCAAGAAAGAAGTCAGTCTCCTGAAACACTGTAAGTTAGATGACTGTCATTCCTATGGCTCCCCTTCCTCGTTCCGATCTGGGTCCCTTTCTCCCCCACATCCCTGTTTCACAACAGGCCTCCACTTGGGGCCATTACCCTCCACACCCTGTTCCTCTACTCGATCATGCCCCTCCTCGTCCCTCCTCCTTCTGATTGGCCCACGCTTCTTTTGAGCCAAACCTTCACCTGTATAAATACCCCAACCATCTTGCCCAAGTTATTCTTCTTGTTTAAACAACCTAGGAAGCTGGAATATATAGTGTGTTCCGAAATGTTGGCACAGAAAATTAAGATCCAGGGGAAACACCCAAAAGAAAGAACACAACATTCGCAACTCAGCTGAAGTTTGGAACCAAGAGAGGTAAATTTTGTTCCTTAGCCATGCCTTTAAGGCATATGCAGATCCACTTACTTCTAACCTTGGGAGAAGATAAAGGTGAGTGGCCAACCTTATGTCCCAGCTGCTGTACCTCAGTGAAAGAAACTGTCATAGATATTGTGCTAGAGACTGGTTAACAATAATAATCAGAGCTCTAAAAATGCTACATCAAATGGTCTCCAGTTCCAGGCCCCTTCCTGCTGCTGAACAATCCTGTGAGCACATTACAGGTCTTTCTCTTAAATTTATGGCATTTATGACAGAAGGTCTCAAAAAGATTTCCCATATCTGGTTCAGTGCCTTCAGGCATGGTCTATGTTGACCGTTTGGCCTATTGTTACTAGAAACTCTCTAGGCCAGGTTTTGTTACCCCTGCTGACAGGACAAACTCCACAGTGATGGTCCTGCAGGTTAATACCACTCAAACTATTTGGGGTTGATATTCTTCACCATTCCCACTTTATTTTTGGCAAAAGCAAGAAGCAAATCTACCCACAGATCTGACTGATAATCGACCTTTGGACCCTCTGAATGAGAAATGCAAATATTAAGTTTTCTTCATGTTTGAGATCACAGCAGTACTAACCAGAAGGACGCGGGTTCCATTCACAATGGGGTCACTGGGATCTTTCATCAACATAATCCTTCTGGTCACACTATGGCCATTATGTCTACACTGCCTCTAACAAACATGAGTACCTGGGCTATCTGCTTGGGGTAAAGGCGGCCAGTACATAGAGCTGACATCCTTACCACCTTCATACGGTGTATATGAATTCTGGGATCCTCAACCTCCTGGAGTCTTAAGGGCTTGTCCAGGCTTGTAAAGGGATTGCTTTACCTTTACCTTTACCTTCATAGTTGAGATATAGTTTGCAAGTGTATTAGTTAAGAAAATAACTCTTCATACTGTAACGCAAACAGTACCAAAACACCAGACTAAGAAAAACACTGCCTCGAACTGATGTGGCTGCACCAATCCTGAAACAGCAGAAACCAACCCAAGCATTTGCATGCAAATGTCTTACCTTGTGCCTGGTATCTCAGATCCAAATGAATCCACACACCAGCACTGCTGGTCACCATTTTGCTCTGCACACTGTGTTGCTTCAAAAGACCCACTGGAGTGGCACTTTGGTGGGGGCAGAGCCAACATCATTCCCTCATGTGTTCCCTCCATCTTATCAGAGAAGTCACGTAAGTATTCACACACTGAAATTTAAGACTAAAGTTCACAATCATGCATTTAGACATAATCCTAACCTAAATACTTCCTTAAAGGAATTGTTTTATTGCAGGTGTATTGGTAAATTTTGGTTAGAACCTTGATGTACTAAATTTGGGGGAAACTTTATACTTACAAATTTTTAATGCAGGTGAAATTATGTTGATGACCAAAGTAGAAACATTTAAGAAACTTTAATACATGGAAATGAGAAGGTATTGTTTGATTTAAAATTACCAAAGGTGGTGGCAGCGAATACTGTGAAGCTTCATATTTACACTGAAAGAAGGACTGATTGTGTAGCATGTACAAAGTTTCCCTAGCAGACTGGTCCTATAGAAGTTAATCCCATGTGCATCTAACTGCTCAGTGCTCACATTAGCTACAAGTAAATTATGGGCATTGTGTTTGAATGCACAGTTTCCTTTTAGCTACCATTCGGACCCTCAACCTTGTCTGGTTAGCTTGTCTTGGTGAATGATATGTTGGTAGAGTGGTTCAGGTCCGCTCTACTAAGGGGTTGACATGGCCACAAAGAAGAAACAACGCCAGCTACTACATAACAGTAGGCAGCAGTGGGTTTACCAACCCCGCTAGCCACTACCAACTAATGGTATCGGTGGGATCACTACCCCTATAGCTGGAACAAAACTGATTTGCAGTGGCAGGATGTGAATTAAAACCGGGAGGACCCAAATTAAAAACGCAGAGATACAGAATTAATTTTTTAACTAGGTAGAATTCTTTTGGGAATGTAAATGAATTTATTTTTATATTCTGGTTTATTTGAAAAAGTTTAGGAAAGTGTAAGAAATTGTAGCATTTCTCCACTAGAGTGTGAGGAAAATTATTTTGTTATTGGGTACTACATGACTGTGAGGAACTTGTGTGTTTATAAGGTACATAACTGATAGTTTTGGCAGTAGGTAAGGAGCCTACAAGTTCATTACAGTAAAAATTTGGGAGTATAGGTTACAGCCATTATGTATGAAACTTTAATGCATTACAAACATGTAGCTGGAGCCAGACATGATAGAAGATGCTATGAAGTAGAGTTAGGACATGTGACCACAGGCAGTTGTTTATGTATCTTTTGGTTCACAATGCAATTATGACATGATAAGTGTGTGAAAGTGGTGATAAATATTGTTAAAAAGCTCTTTCAGAGAAGAAGTAGATTTATTTTTTAATTTAATTTTTGAGTGTAGATTCCAGCTATAGTTTTCCTATACCTAGCTGTAGGAGTTTGTTGAAACAGTAATCACTGGGAAGATACTAGTGCCTTAGAGAAGAAAAGGTAGAAATTTTTCCACCAATTTCTGTCGAGGGCTATGATTATCTTTCATTACTCACTGGCTTTGATCTTGAATACTGACTGTAGCAGTTCAGGATGCTGGAATGCGTCAGTTTTATTTTGAAACCATTTTCTCTGTTTTCATGCACTATAGTAGCAATAGAAAAACAGTGAGCAAGCAACTAGTGGAATTACATTTTAATGTGACCAATACTGTACTCACAGGAGGGTGGCCTGTTCTTTTCCATCCCACACACATTTCCACACTGGTCACTAAAGCAACAGCTACTGCTGCCCAAGCAGTCTGCATCTGTATGGCATTGGGTGATACTGTTGCAGCTTGTCAGTGAAGGGCACGATTCTAGCTCCATACGCTCTGCTAGACACAATTGTTAATGCTATATACACTGCATTCAATAGATCAGCACTCTAACTGCAGTTTTGTTTGGTGTAAACAGATGTGCATTATCACACATTCTCACCAGTATTATGCACCTCAGGGCAGCAAACTCCACTTCCTCTGTCTGTGACATATGTACATGTGTGTGTATCTGGGCATACATCTTCCTCTGCAGTGCATGGGATGAGACTGCCACTCATGTCTGTGAGTGGTATCCCCTGTCTGCATATGGGCCGACCTGTCAAATAACATGTGATATAAAACTGATAATTTAGAGTTTGCAATAAAATCCATGTGTTGAAAATGCCTCCATGTCCTGTAGTTGGGGGTCTGCATTGTATGGTGACAAATCAGCCTTCATGCCCATCTTCTGCAGTTTACTCTACTCACCATAAATCACTGTTAAGAAGAACACTGAGCAGCTACATTCAGTATCATTTTCATTGTGCAGGTCCGAATGTGTCACTGACTCAGCAGTATCATGAATTTCACCATGAACATATGACCACAATGACATATCATTAATGCAATACAACCTTAGCTTACTGTGCTTACAAAATGCACCTAAGCTTCTTCAACAGTACATAGCAGTAACAAGTAACAAATATGGTGACTTTCATATTTATTCTTCAAATAACCTTGACAAAAAAATTACCATTTACAGGGAGAATGCAGATTTTACCATGCTTTTTTTTAATATGATTGAAAAATTATGCAGCATTATTAAAGAAGGTCTCAAATATGTATCCTGCAAAAGACTTAATATATACATGATCTGCCATATAAAACTGGAAAGCCATTAATGTAGCTCCTCTACAGGACAGCTGACTGAATAATAAGCACAGATGTTGCAATCATACATTGGTCACTGGAACATGCAAGCAAATGCTGACTAGTCTGATGGAGTAAGAGAGAAGAAGCAGAGCCTTTGAGTTGCCAAAGACATGTTCTGTCACATGTACAGAACATAAAGAGGTATTACCACAAATAATTCCCTTAGGAGTTGTAAATGCATGTTAAGAACAAACAATCCTGAAATCCCAGCATTATTTCTGAGTGTGAAACAGAGTGAGGTCTGGTCTTCTATGTTTGGTTTTAACAGTAACCAATCTCTGGCATTACTTTTACCAACAAGAAACAAGACTGTCTTCCTCCTTTAATTACAGCATCATGACACATGAATGAGTGAGGGAACAAACTTAAAGCCTGCAACTTTCATGCATTCTAATGTCACTAAACACAGAGCTGACACTCTGGACAAGCTTATAAGATAATACACTTGTACAAACTGAAAAAGGCTATGTGATTTGAGGATTTAGTGACATCTGGAACTGCAATCTGCCCTACTTGCCACCACATTAAGCGATCTGAGTTTAGATTAATGTGTGGGGCCACTTAAGAAAGGTCCCAGCATATTAAATACTAATTAGACATCCTGCATTCGTCACATAACGTCAAAAGACGTGGGGATAGAAAAGTACATCACCAGTTTATTGGCTTCAAGAAACCTTCCATTTGGGATAGAGGAATAATTTATTCCCAATGAATTTTGTATACCCATGAAACTATGAACAATAATCAGAAGGTGTTTAAATGAAACTTCTACTGAAATCTGATAGTCATGTTTGGTATTCATAGCGGTCTGAAAGAAGGAGTTTATCAGCATTGGTTTGCCTTATAGCATGTTTTAAGGAAAGTTTGAGAAGATTTTGAGGAACAGAAATTCAGTGGAACACATCAATGTGCGACCTATGCTAATGTTCCTTTAATGTACAAAGTGTTTCTCAACAAAAGTATTGGCTGTCAGCATCTCAAAAAGCTGTGTGATGCGTGCAGTGACAATACTTCAGTACTTACACTGTGGAGATGTGGGGCACAGGAAGCCTGGACAGTCCTCATCTTTGACAGCAACGCACTGTTCAGAGAGGCTGCATGGAAATCCTCCACAGGGATTGTCACATTCACATGTTGGGCAGCCTGTGGAGTCCACCTTGAAACCATACTGGCAGACTTGGGCACAAATATTCTTGTTGCAGGAACCAGAGAGGCTGCGGCCCTGCGCAACACCTGCTGTAAACCACAGGCTTCTTTCAGTGCACATATCTGAGTCATGATCTAGCAATATTCCTGTTGAGTGTAATCTGCCTGACACTCACGTTCACAGCTGACAGTGTCCCTGGGCCCCATTGATTTTGGCAGCTTGTTTCCCTGGGCATCCGTACACCAACATATAAGTCCATTGCGACTGCACTGCCGTGCCTCAAACTGACCAGTGATAGGAGAGCACTGTGGTACATAGCCCTTTCCCTCATGCTCATTCATGATGAGCAGTTCTGCTAACATACGCTGTTGCAAGCAAGCAGTCACATTCAAAGGTTGACTGCAGTGCTTTCCATCATCACCACAGGTACAGCACTTCTCCATGGATGGACACTCTAAGTCATACTCACAGCGCATACCACATTCCTGGTTGGACTCATGCTTGGGACATGTGCCTGGCTTCTGCAGCTTGAATGATGCAGGGCAGCACACACCATAGTCATTACCTGTAAACAGACCTCATGCAACAAATTACCATTTCACTTATCTAAAATCTGTTTCCCTTTCCATCACGTGTACTGCTTGTACAAATATTGCAACTCTCTGCTGCATAACACTGAAGTGAACACAAGCATGTGACTCACCTCTGTCCACAATACATTCAAATAGTGGTGGACATCTTGGTTTCCCAGGAGATGTCCCACATAGGAACGGACGTTCGCTGTCAGAAATCTTGAGTGGCTCCCCAGCAGGACAAACATTTGCCAGGCTCCGGGCCCTCTTACCTGTTCACCATATCATAACAACATCAGGCAGTGAAATGTTGCAATGTATATGTCAGTCTATGCAATACTTGTTATTCTCTTCCACTATATCTTTCAGTACGGCCATACATTCATCATGCATGTGTGTCAAGTTTACTTTTCTTTACTCCTGCATACTATTGTTCAAATAGACATGCATTGCTTAACAATGGGGACACATTCTAAAAAATGCCTAGTTAGGTGATTTCATCATTATGCAAGCATCACAGTGTACTTACACAAACCTAGATAGTATAGCCTACTACACACCTAGGCTATATGTTATAGCCTATTGCTCCTAGGTTACAAACCTGTACAGCATGTTACTGTACTGAATGCTGTAGGCAATTGTAACACAATGGTAAGTATTGTAATATTATAATCTTATGGGACCACTGTCATATATGTGGCCTGTCACTGATCGAAATATCATTATGCAGAGCACGACTGTAAACTGATTATAATTAAGGTGAAAATTAAATGAATTGGAATGTACTGAAACTGGGTAAAATGAGCTGATGAAAAGTGTATGTGGGTCTTGTGGTCTTCACAGAATTAGAGAGGTCTTCACTGCAATCCTAGATGGCATCTACCTCACTCAGTGTAGAGACTGTTGGCAATGTTTTGATCCTGCCACCACATTTGTTGTTAATGTAGACATGTAAGATTAACAACAAGTGTGGTGACAATAAAAAAATTGCCAAAAATCTCTATATTGAGTAAGGCAGATGCCATCTAGGATTGCAGTGAAGACCTCTCCAACACTGTGGACAATGGATGCCACAAGACCCACATATACTTTCCAGCAGTTGATTTTATCCAGTCACAGTGAAATTCAGTTTCATTTATGTAACATTAATTTTAAACCAACTAAGTTTAACAACTTCATGCAAAAATAAATGCATTCAGTAATTTTTGCATGCCTGATGATAGTACAGCCATACTTTAATGTGTCATGGAATTATGGAATACAACAATTTTCATAGACTGAATGTAATGTAATACTGTGATAAAAAGCAACTTTATGCTCACACATTTAGGCAGTATATTTAAGTGACACATGTGCACAAAATATTGCACAGTCAGAGGTTATATTGTTGTTGTGAACAGCAGCTGTACATAAAAGTAAATGAAATTTTTGTTTGTTTTTGGCAAGGGCAAGGGCCTCATTCTCGAGGTTTCTAGATCACGCACAATGATGCACCAGAGTCGTAGGACTGCTCTGGATGAGTGATCAGCTTGTCACAGAGACCCCTACCTGACAACACACACAAAAAACTCACAACAGACAAATGTACATTCCCCTGGTGGGGTTCAAACCCACAATCTCAGCAGGCGAGCGGCTGCAGACCTACGTCTTAGACCGCATGGCCACTGGGACCAGAAAAATTAAATTTTTACCTCTGTAAAAGGAGGAAAATTTTGTGATTAATATGCAACCACTTAGGCCCTGCCCATACTCACATTGTGGCACAGGGGGACAAGGCTGCTTGCTGCAGGCCACATCTTCCAGCTCACAGCTCAGTGCATTTGGACACTGAACCTCACTGCATGGATCATGACATTGGCATCTGGGACACCCAGCATCATCCAGAGCAAAACCATGTGGACACAGCATTCGACACGTGTGGGCTGCACATGGTTTTGGATCTGCAATGAAGAGCAGCATAATTTTCATTTCACTCTTCCATATGTTTATAAATGCATTAATCACACTTTTCCAATCACCCCTTGGTATAATTAGTCCACCTACTTTAACGGTAGAGATCTCAATGAAATCTAGTACTGAGTGAGGTTTGTGACTGACCTGTACAGTTGACAAGATCTCGGGCAGCAGAACGTGTCCCGGGCACCTCAAGGCCAGTTTTGTCCACACACCAGCATTTTGATGTGATTAGGTCACACTGGATTGGATTAAAGTCACCTTGCTGATCACATACTGGGATTCGAACCTTTGAACCTTCCTTACCAAGACTGCGGGCTCTTCTGAGAGCCTCCCTGTGGAGTTGCTCACATCCTAGGGAATCATAATGGTACACACTTGGACACATGCTAAGTTGTCATAGCAGATTAATCATGCATGTTTGAAATGTCCAAAAGTTTGAATATTTTGACATGTGCTATGTTGGAAAGTGTGAAGCTGAAGGCTAAGACAGGGTGACTTGTAAAATGCATGGGGAAAACAAGAAACACACAAAAAATTCTTATTGGATAATCACATAAATGGTGGGGGAATATTGAAATGGATTTTTTGGATGGGGGTTATTAAGATATGATCTGAATTTGACACTAGGTAGGTTCCAAAGTTGGCTTCTTCTAATGAAGACATGCATATGTGTTTTCCATAACAACACTGTATTTCTTCAGCATAAAATATATTACCTGGTGACACAAGACTACGAGGGTTGTCCAGAAAGTATCTAGCCATTTTGAATACCTCAAGAATAGGTCGTGTGGCCTTGATGTAACTTGGCACCAAGTCAGAAGAGACCTTACTGTGCATCCATGAATAGTCACTCTCCTGTGGGGCTAGTCAGTCAGTTGTGAGACGCCATTGACTGAGCTTGTGTACTGTGTGACCATTGCATTCACAATGACCAAGTGAGCTGATCAGCTTCATCATGACAATGCACCTGCCCATTCTACAGCTGTCATGCAGGCATATTTGGCAAAGCAACATATCACCCATGTCTGTCAGCCCCCCTACAGCCCAGATTTGGCTCCCTGCAACGTCTGGCTTTTCCCAAAGCTAAGATCACTGTTGAAAGGGAGGAGATTTGTGAATACAACAGTCACACTGTACACAAGCTCAGTCAACAGCGTATCACTGCTGACTGACTAACCCTACGGGAGAGTGACTGTTCATGGATGCACAGTAAGGTCTTCTCTGACTGGCTGCCAAGTTACATCCAGGCCACATGTCTGGTTCTCGAGATATTCAAAATGACTGGATACTTTCAGGACAGCCCTCATATGTATCACAGAGTTGGTTTGTTAGCCAGTCAGACAGACATGTGAAAGCTATAGTTTACTGAAAGAAGGCTGAACTATAATAAGCAAATATTTATATGACTATGTTGCTAACACATGAGCACTTAACTGATGTGCTAACGATTGTATTATTAACATCCAAAGATAGGCTGGAATATATACACAAACATATTTCATGATTTACACCAAATAAAGGTCTTGGCCCATTAACCTCAAATTCCCCCTTCCCCCATTTTTTTGTTAACAGTTATAAATATAACATGTCACCTGGAAAACAGCAGTTTGAACATGTATCTATTTCCTGAAATCAAACTGCTCTGGACCCTGACCGTTTACAACCTCCCAAGTATCCTGCAGAAAACAATAGTGCAATAGGGTCTATAATATGTCATACAATTTTTGTCTCCTTTTTGTAGTTGTTTACTGTAATGGTTTCAAGATAGTAAGGAAGAATACACAGTGTATGGGTCATGGGATATTGCTATTTCTGAGAAGTAATGGGAAACATGGCAGCACTGATACCAAAAATTGCAATGGGACATAGAATGTCATTTTCCTACTAACATGCAGAACACTTTCCTTGACATTTGAACCCTAGGACATCATGTCAACAGGTGACTATCACAAACTGCACACTGCTAAATATATTTTGCAGTTGTACATCAACCTTAGTAGATCCTGTGCCCTTTGTTTTCAAAAACTTTAGATTTAAGTCTATATTGAATTACATAATATGGCGTGGTTAGGTTATAAGGCAGTTATAGTGAGGGCATTCCACTGCTCCTGCTGCTGCACTTTCTCAATTAAGCCTGCACATGGCTGCAGCCAGCGTCAGAAACTGAAACTCTTCCACATATTACATCATCCTGTTATTTAAAACCGAATGTAACGCGTAGTGATTTTGGAGAATCATGTCCAGATAAGCCGGCTTCAGCCATCCTCGTGCCCTGTACGCTAGTCCGCCCTTTAATTTACGTAGAACGTTATTTTTGACGTATGGGTAACAGTCTTAATAGATATACGTATACACAAATGTAACCGTCAGCGTTATAACTGCCCGGTTCACCGATACTGAAATGCTCTTTGCTCGGCGGTTTGCAAGAGATCCATCGCAAGAAATATTTACAGGAGAATGTCCAGCCGATCGTATGGCCAAAACTTTCGTATTTAATTAATAGCACACCGCTTGCCTCTTAATAAATTTAATCAGTAAAGTTCTTGCACTCGGTTAAAATCAGTCACAAAGAGAATGAAATGGGCAGATGAAAATGAATGCTGTTTGTGTCCCGCACACACGACGCGGCGAAGATTGAACCATACGCTACAGTGTGTGCAGGCTAGCGCTTTCAAAGGTGGATTCCGTAACAAAAGAACCACTTACCTGTCTACAACTACCTGTCGCTACAACAAGGGACAGACTTCAATGGATGACATGCTTGTCCTAAGTGAGGACAGCTACTGGGGAAATGAACTGCGAACCCTCTCCGCACATTCTAAATTTTGAATAGTACAGTTCTAATGTAATATGGACTTAAGGGTAAAAGCGGATAATATCCATATCACCAATTTATCGTCTCATCTCTCGGAAGTTCGGTCTAAGGCTTGAACTACGGACCCTGGCCGGATACAAAACATTCAGTGCATTACCTGCAGTAGCAAAAGTGTGAAATAGAGATGTTCATGTCTTAAAAACCCTTCAGCAATTCGGAGAAATCAAGGTTTGGAACCATGGCATTTTCATCTGAAAGGGTATTCACAGCACTAATCTTTCTTCAGTCGTAGGTGGTCTTCACGAGTTAAAGTTTTGAAAAACTCCTTTCACCGTCGGTGACGGACAATTTTCATGTCCTCTGACACATCAATATAATAGCTAAAATGCCTGGAACTTGCCGTGACATAACCTGACCTGACCCACCCCTAAACTTGATGCATTCTTCAGCAGTAAATGTGGACGAGGTTACCTTGTGACGTGGACAGCTGGGTGTGTAATATGGGTATGGGACGTAGCACGCATAAAAGTAGTAATTAATTAAACCATTATCATAAATCATAAAACTGACTCTCCACTTTGCCACGAACGTTAGAGAAGGAGGGGTGAAATTAATAAAATAAAAAATTAAAAAGACATTTTAAATGATGTTAGATACGAAAATATTTGTTGGGGGGGGGGGGAAAAGGGAAAATAAAAAAGGTGTGAAACAGGACAAATGCATATGTAACGTTTAAAAGTAAGCACATCAACCATGTGCTAGGTAATGCAGCTGCCTTCCTTTGTTGTGCACAAAGTGAGGCCAAAGGCACAGTGGCACACATAACGCCATGAATGGTATCAGCTGTAACATTTACAGCCTTCTGTCTCAGTTTAATGCTGCAACAGTTAAAAGCAAAGTTAGGCAGACATTACTGACCATATTGTAAGCCCTTCCAACAAAGTCACAGTGCAGCCGCCCAGCAGCACATCGCAGTGGCCCCACACAGTCACACCCTTCAGTCACGTCACACATGAATCACAATGACGCCAGAAGTGTTATATCTGCTCTGTCATCCAGCAAAGTCAAATTATAATCGCAGCCAATTGTTTGCCAAGGTTTCTTGTTTCACCCATTGATATAAAAGTGTTTTAGATATCGAAAATATGTTTTTGTATTAACTGTTTTTCTTCATTCCAAAGCAATATGCTAGGTTATTGCTGGTCCCAGTGACCGTGTGGTCCAAGGCGTGCCTCTGTGGTCATCGTTCGTTTGCTAGGGTTGCGGGTTCGAATCCCGCGGATGTTCGTCTCTTGTGTCTGTTGCGTAGGTAGCGGCCTCTGCGATGAGCTGATCACTCTTACAGAGGAGATCTACCGCCTGTGTATGTGTGTGTGTGTGATCTACAAACCTCACCAATACGACGGCCTAGGACGCAATCGGGCTGTTGGGCCACAGAAAAAAATGCTTGGTTATCTCTGTAGCAGGTTACGTGAATGAAAAGTTACTAACGTCGGATCATTTATATTTCACAATATAATTACGTTTTCGTGGCCAAAAGAAAGGTCCATAATATTTAAACAAATAATTCACGACACTGTAAGTCGTTTCCGCTGCAGTATGTATTACTCTGTTTTGATACAACATTGGACGTTCTAACCGTACTTTTTGAGCCTCTTAACGCAGCTTTATTGTGTGCTGAAAAATTTTAATGCGCCGTAATTTTAGTATGTAGACTCTTCAGAAGTTGTATTATTTCTGTTCGACTATCAGCACGTGTAAAGTCGATCAACGACAATTCTCGCGTTTTATCGATATCCCACGCAACAGTCACAGTCTCAGTCACTCTACCTTACTGAACGCTTATGTTGCATCTTGCTGTCGGACCAAACAGCTGTTTCTGTTATTTCCAAACACAAACGACCTGAAATGCCTTTCTTTCTAAGAAAGACAGAGCAACAGAAAGAGCCGCAGGAAGAAAAGAATTAAAATGAAACAGCGCACTTTTTGCCACGATATTTTTCTATTTTCGGTAATGTAAAACGACATTTCTTTCCTTCGAATTGTAACAAAGCGGTCAGTAAGAATTTCTACATCAGTGCTTTTCAATTCGAACAGCGATATACATTATTCATCCGAAATCCACTATCCTGGAACACAGCAGTGCCTTGCTTTTAAGTGCAAACGTCACCACTTCGTGCCAGTCGCTCGTCAATTATGGCGCTTCACACATCAACTTTGTAAGAAGGAGAAGGTGTAGGCGGAGAAGGAGAAAAATCTGTCTTTCATTTGATAATTTCTATAAAGTTCTCACTTTTGACAGCTTCACCTTCACTGTTTCAGATGTTCCTGGCTCTCAGCACGCTTAGCTAACCGCCATCACAGACCACGTGTTGATCCCTATCCCCTTTCGGATCTACAACTAGGCAACAAACGTAACACTTCATGGACTGGTCTGCTGCCCATTGTGGCAATGGACGTTTCGCAAGCAGTTTGATATTCACTGCTGTTTGCCACCCACAGCTAGTGGCTCTCTTCTCTGCGATCCTAATACTGTGGCTGACCAAGCGGCTGAACTGAGAAACAGTTCCTGCCTGTCTGGACAGTTCCGGTAACATGCTCCAAGCAGAATTATTGCTATTAGCAACTGAAGCTTTCGTTACATGTCAAGAACCCATATGCCTGCAAAGTGCGCACCGTCATCAGATTTCTCCCCAGTCACAGATGACTATGTACCCATTCACACATGGACGTGTGGCGGTGCGGCATTCTGCCCCTTCTGCTGGCTACTGACTTCACTACAATGCTAAATGCACTTTGAACAGAGCAGTAAGATTTGGCACGGAGTACACTGGCTGTTTGCTCAGGGCAGCAGGGCGGGGTCGTAGTGAGTGAAGGAACAACCGCCATTATTTTATTAAAAAAAATAATTTAATTACTCCTTACACATAACTTGAGGGATAAAAAAGGAAATGCACCGCCTGAAGTACCCTATACCTACCAGTCTACACGGTGTCACATTCTACAAGACCCTAACAGCACTCATCACATTACATGAGCTCTGGTCCACTAGTACATTTCAAATGGGAAAATCCAGCAGTGACGTCACGTACCTGTAGACAGCCTTCATGGGGCGGGGGCGGTTAAGCTGTGACGTCACATACCTGTGTAGAGAGTCTTTACGCAGCCCAGGCCAGTAGTGACGTCACATACCTGTGTAGACAGCCTTCATGCAGGCCTGTCCGCATCTTGTGGCACAACATTTCTCGTCCGGCAGACACTCGCTATCATGCAGGCACTTGGCATCCTGCACGGGGCAGAACGGCGCCGGGCATCGACCGTCGCGTTCCTCTGTCAAACGGAAGGAAAGTGTGTGAAAGCGCATTCCACAGTACGTAACCGGGTCATGTACAGCCATACACATGCTGCCTCCATACGTGTTACTACCTACTGGGAAGGGTCGTTACTTGCTAATAGCAGCAGCGGCTCAAGGCGTTTTGGATTAGGTTTAGGCGAGCGTCATGACCACGTCATGACGATCCCTAGTTGTTGACAGACCCACAACACAGTCAAACTTAGGCCGCTAGTAAACGTACTGCACATCACAAAACGTAACTTGATATTTTCTTTCCTATTCAACAAACACTGCCCTGTCGAATTATGGCCTCGTTGGGACTAGTGCTGTCTACAAAACGACAGCCACGGGCAGAATAAGAACCACAGGTGACGGTGATGTGTACCACCTGCTCTAACATTAGACAAGCCCTGCACTCTGCCCACAATGTTTGTTCATGTATGTATGTATGTTTGTATGTATGTATGCATGTATATTTACACTTCCGTATGATTATAAAGACAACAGTTAGTATTTCGCAAGCAGCATCATTCCAGTGATGTCTGTACTTTCAGCTATTGTGCCTTCTATGACAGCAAACCGAGATTTTAATTATTATCTTCAAAAAATCACCAAAATGTACAAAATCCTTACCTTATTCCACCAACACAGTCCTTAAACCATTCTCTTCCTGTCCCCCCCCCCCTTACACTTTGTTCTGTAATTCCAAAGTTATTTCCCTCCTTCACATCCCCAGGACCCTGTTCCAAAGCTATTTCCCTCCCTCACATCCCCCAGGACCCTGTTCCAAAGTTATTTCCCTCCTTCACATCCCCCAGGACCCTGTTCCAAATTATTTCCCTCCTGTCACATCGCAAGGATCATGTTCCAATGTTATTTCCTCCTTCTACTTCCTCCCAGTAACCGAATCAAATAACCGTTTGTTACTCGCGAATTCCTCACCACTCGGCTCTCAAACCATTTTCGCTCCCTTACTTCTTACCCAAGAACTCAGTTCTCAAACCGTCTCCCCCACCTTCCCCCTTACGATCACAAACACCAAAGCTCGCAGCTCCTGAACGAAAGATCACAGGATAATTTCAGCAGTCGTGTGGTTAGCACACCCTCCTCTTGTGGCAGTGCCGACTGCCGCAGTTGGTACCGGTTCATGTGGGTTTAGTGCCTCGTAGTAGGCCACTTCCGCTTCCAACCCAGTCGTGCAGGTCGCTGTTTGCTGATGCACTCTCGTCAAATGAACCAAAAGTAAAACATATCGGACAGCCAATCGGACCGCAGGCACTCTTTTCTGCAACTTTCATCTGCGCCATCCGCAAGCAACTAAACGAATGCCCGATTACACACAAACAAAAACCTAGCGTCAGTGTTTCTTGGCACATAAATACCCCTTTCCATGCCCCCCCCCCCACCCTCCAAACTTCCCCAGCCATCTCGTTTTATTATTTCATGTCTCTAGTTTTCGGCCCGTCGTGTACCCCAGAAGTACCCCCAACCCAAGTTCACAAGTCTCACGATCCTCTGTGTCAAGGGGAAATTACTTACTTTCTTACTTACTTATTTACTTACTTACCCACTTACCTACTTACTTATTTACTTACTTACTTACTTAATTATTCCTTCTTGAGAAGCCAACCGGCTTGCAGCTAGTCAAGAAATTCCCCGCATGTTATGGAACTCGGAGGTTCATTACCGCACTCACAAGTGCCCGCCACCTGTCCCTATCCTGAGCCAGCTCGATCCAGTCCATACCCCCACATCCCACTTCCTAAAGATCCATCTTGTCAGGGGGAACTAGCAGGTTAATAAGACGGTGTGCACACTGGCACACTGAGGGCACGTTGGCTAACAAGGGCAGGAATGAAGAAGAAATTTTCAAAATTTCGAACACAACGATGATGGGGTTTCTTTTATTTGTGAAACACAGAACATGCCCTAAAGCAACTAGGCTACGTGCTGGACGACCGGGAACTCGGGGTATGACTCCTACGAGGGCGGAGATTTTTCTTTTCGGCGGTTTCTAAGCAGGCTGTGGAGGCCCATCGCACCAGTCGTCAAATTGGTATGCATGGGGTCTGTGCTCCGCAGCTTCTGGGGCGTGGCCCGCACTAACCACTCACTCGAGCTGCACCGCAGCAAACAGGCACGTCATTAGACATGCGCAGCGGACCGCCTGTCACAACAACAGCTTGGACAACAATGTATTGTCCAACGTGCTGCTTGCTTCGGCTTAAATAAATATCTTAACTTTATGCATCCCACTATGCTGGAGATTAAATAAACAACCGTCAAAAACACAACCGTATAAAAACAATAAGTTAACCGGTTAAACGTTTCGACCCTTTAAGGATCATCTTCAGGCCGATATTTGAAACATACTAAGAAGTATGCAGATCATGTGTGTAAGGGAGTTCTCGCTTCTTACAGGTTTTTGTCACAAGTCTGGTCTTTACGTATAATTGAATTCAATATTAAAATTGAAAAATTAAAAAAATTACTAGACTAAAATTAAATAGAATTAAATTAGTGAAATGAGTTATTGTTTTAAAAAAAACTGAAAATTTTAAGAACTGCTTTCACTAATTCAATTTCAATTTAATTTTAATCCTGTAATTTACTCATCAATTTTAATTTTACGTAAAGAACGGACTTGAAACAAAAACCTAGAAGGAGCAAGAACTTCCTTCCGCACATGATCGGCATACTTCTTAGTGTGTTTCAAATATCAGCCTGGAGATGACTCTTGGAGGGTCGAAACATGTAGCTCGTTGACTTATTTTTATACAGTCGTGTTTTTGACGGTTGTTAATCTGCCTCTATTTAAATAAATATACTGCATGTATTTTAACTGGTGCCTGATGATGGATGTTATGTAAGTCGAAACATGCTTTACGACCGACAGAAAATTGTCACACATACTGATGAAACTGACGATCCTCTCTGTTTCTGCTTTTCACACATCACAGCGGTATGGCCTGCCCTACAAAAGCAGGATCTTAGTGACCTACAGTGCATATTTTAGTTTCAACTGCGGCATTTCCTGCAAACCTTCGCAAAACCTAAACAGGATATCTTGGTAATAATTAATTTATAATTCACGAATAAGGGCACAATGCTTATATTTACACAGCTTGTCCGTACGACGAAGGGTGACAAGGTACGACGCCGACCTCGTTCCAGTTCGATGTGTCTCCAAGTTCCGTGGTCTCCACACATCAGTTCTACACGAAACAACTAACAACAGTCTCAGTTTCGTCTACAGGACACACAAGAAAGAAGGATTCAGAACACAGTAAGCCTACTGTGACGGCATAACGCATCTTTTAGCAGTTACACTTCGTACAACAGAATCCATACACATTTATGCTTGCTAACATTCGTTAAACCTTTAACGACGTGATGTAATCCATTTTATTTAAATACCCAGTCCGTACTGCGCAGTAAACACTTGCCATCTTGGTTATAAAAACCATTCGGTTAATGCTGTGTTGGGCAAAATTCTCTGTGTATTCTAAGATACGTATAAAATGCAAAAAAAAAAAACCTGTGGGCAGAATGTAGATTTTTGGCATGTTAATTGAGGCAGTACATACAGTAACTGCTAGACTTTAAAAGGTTAATCTGAAACAGTCAGCGCTCGACATTCCTACCAACGGCAAAGGGTGCTCAATAGGTTGGGTGTTCACGGCCAACATTATTACAGTATAC
>Ga0136643_10001088_pt1 | contig 32220 bp, 22 predicted proteins | sample TergutLab28metaG_FD_96883 | JGI IMG/M metagenome (GOLD analysis project Ga0136643, IMG submission 96883) | Labiotermes labralis P1 segment gut microbial communities from Petit-Saut dam, French Guiana - Lab288 P1 (version 3) (version 3) | ecosystem: Host-associated > Arthropoda: Insects >...
ACACATTCAGGGAGACATTAATTCTGATTTAAAAAAAATTGCCACTGATTATACCTTATTTACGGTTCTTCGATTTGTAGAAGCTTGACCTTGAAGATATTTAGGTACATAAAATAAGATATATAATTACTTTTAAAACGCACTTTTAAAATAGGCCTAATTACTTTTTATATCATTAAATATGTCACATAAGGAGTAAAAATATTAATGTAGCGTTTAGCCGTGGAAAATTCTGTTAGTGCAGCAATATTTATTCCCTCCAGTACTGTGTATCACACTCAGAAGTGGGCTGAGACATTAGCACTGAATATATATATATATATATATATATATATATCAAGAACCAATATCTGTAAGAAGTGTTTACATAATATAATATTATTTCATATATTATATTATATTTTATCACTTTCTTTTATACAATATTATATTACATTGTGTTATAGTATATCACAATACGTATAGTATATACGGTTAGCACTTATTCCATTGTATAATCCATTATTACAAAATTATGAAAATATTCAAGTCAAGGCCAGGACACCTTTCCTTCGGCCTTGACTACAAGGCCGGGGATTATTGTAATAACACATACTGCATTATTAATGTTACTATCAAACTTTGTTCAGTTCTCTTCACGTAAAGTCTGAAAAGTTATATAAATGATCTACATTAACATTTGTTATCTTGACCTTACAAGTTCACTTATTGATTTTATGTTATTTAGCAGGCAGTATCGGCGGCGGAATAGTATAAGAAATGCACGGATCTGTTGAAGTGCTTTGATAAGCTGCACCCTCTTAGCACCAGTATGCATGTTACTGTGGTAAAACTCGCTTTGTCATAGCCAACACAATGACTATGGCTTCATTTCAGCAATTCGGAAGGTTGTCGACACTGATTGGTTAATGTTAAGTAGAAAAAGTAAGTATGTTGTCCCGACGCAGACCTCCCACTATACTAAATCATCCAGCATCAAGTGGTCTGATAACAAAAATACAGACCCTTCAAGAGACTTTTGTGTTGACAATTATACAAGGTTATTACTTAAAATCCTAATCGTTTGAGGACAAGATAGGCAATTTGTGTATGAAATTACATCCTAGATTTTCCAAGAAATATTTACATAATTTCGGCTAAAAACTGATAACAATTCCCCTAACAAGAGAGGCCTTGTGGCGGTAAGGGTATAGCTCCGTCGATACAGAGACTCGCTACGGCTTGCAAGGTCCTGGGATCCTATCCCGGTGGGGCCTCGGTTTTCCGCGCCTGTCCAGAACGTTCCTGGACCCCACTCAGCCACCTACACAATAGGTACCGTGTCTTTACCGAGAGTAATGCAGCCGAGAAGTGGCTTTTACCACCCATCACTATCTACCACTGTGGTTGAAGGAAGAGTACAGCTATATATCTAAACCCCATATGCGCATTCGTGGCCTGTTCTAAGTTGATATTTATGGTGATAAATGTCGTCGCCAAAAACGAAAACTAATCAACAATTTATATAATGTGACATATGTTTCTGTCTTATTTTCGCCAAATTTGAATTTTATCGAAATATTTTCATCTAAGGATCCAATATAAAATATCCAAGATATCCTGCCAATGGGAGATGCTCTGATGCATGCGAACAGACGGACGGACGTGAAGTACATTGGTTTTTATACATAAACGACAACCCGCATACAATACTCATGTAGCAGTCGAGGTAATTTTATAAGGGATTGATTTGTTGGCCTGTGAATAAGTGGGGTGCTGAACTACTGTGTAATTTTTTCGTCTGCCACTAAGAGAAGTTACAAAATTTTGAAGCTCTCAATGTTATGTAACATTGTCACTGACGACATCACTTACATTCATTGCAGCCAGTTCAATAACATCGGTCAATACATTTCTGAGTCGCACTAAAATATACTTCTCTGTTCCATACACTTTCCTGCCTTTGCATTTTTGCTCTTACTGCTAATTCTCAAACGAATAATCTAAACCTATGTACATCCCTAATATAAAAGTGTAGGAAAAAATTAGCAGCATGATGGAAGTAGTTCCATAAGTCACGAAAAACGATAAAACTTGAACCTTCGGAACCTTATAGATATAGCGACGACGTTTAAGCACGTAGTGTGGTTCACCATCCACACGTACCCTTGATTAGATGTTAGGTCACTAATTTTGAGTTGCTACCCACAAGGCAGCATTGCCTCTTTGTCAAGCAGACGTTGCAATGACGTACAGTAGATATGCTAAAGCGTCTTAAGGTATTCATTCCGAATTTTGCAGTCGGAGAGTACAGTTCTAAGCGAGATAATACATTAACTGTGAAATTTTTCAGGTGGAAAGTGTGAGAGACGCGGCATTCGGGTGCGACTGGGTGGGAACTGCTATCCCATTTCAGCGATGTTTGATGTTCATCATTGCTACAGCTAACAAGGAGTTCCATATGACAGCGGGAAAGTTTGTTACCGGTGTCAAACATGACCATGATGAAGGTATGTATGTGTGTAACAAAGCTATTAAGTTAGAGAATACGTCACAATTAACATGAATTTATATTATTAACAGCTATAAGTTTACCCAATACAATCTGCTCTAAACCAATGCAACAATATATGGGTGAGATGTGACAGACACGCGTATTAAAAATACACATTCACTTTTGGATGGAATAGTAAAAAAAAAAATTAATGTACAAGAAAACATGGGATGAAAAACTTTAAAATAAAAGACAATCGGGTCTCCGTTTTTATGCAGATATACCCTATAAATAAAAATAATTTTTCATATATGCTAAGTGTCCTTAGGAATGACTGTAGTTTTACTTTATTATGAATAATTTATGTTTTTTGAGAAAATGACAGGGCCGCTGACCTCAATTTGGAACGGTTTACTGTAGTGCTTTAGATTGCATAAATTTATATTGTCTAGAATCGTGGTAGCTGAATGAAACACGAAGAAATATAAATTAAATATTATCCTCCGTGACACACAAATATATAGTTTAAATCTAAGTTCGAAATTATGAAACACAAGTCATTAATCGAGTCAGAACAAAAGATGCTGAGTGAGTTTATATAACATAGAAAAATTCACATGTTTGGTATAACACTAAAATGCAAATGCATGTACAGGGAATTGTGGGAAGGCTGTAATTTCAAGCACGGACGTCAGGCTGACAAAATTCAGGTAAAAAATTTACAGCATTACCGCTACGTCACTCTAATTGGTGACAGAGACTTTTGTTGAAAGATGATTATACTTGTGCTAAGAATCAAGACATGAAGGTGTGAGGGGGGTTTGAAAGTAAAGTTTCGTGTCTTCTACATCTCGGCTGTAGGGGTAGAGAATCCGGTATTAACATACATCAGAACAAAATATACTTCCGAAATCCACCAGTCATTAGGAACTGTTAGTCTTGAAGGATATTGTGGGTGTGTTTGCAAGGAATGAAAACATACACTTCCTGCCAGGAAGTAAGCACCGTTTGTTCATGATATAATGTAAATAATTTCCATCCATTTTTTAAAATGAATTTTGTTTTAAGTTTTCACTGTTTCTAAAAGGCGGGGAAGGGAGAGATGATGCTACACATAAAAACGTGCCTCCATTTTTGTATTAATGTTGTATAAAAATATGAAATTAAAGCCTTTCACTCTATGGTTGTTCTTGACATTCCTACTATTCGTATCTTTCAAGGAAGTTCGAGATGAAAAGATAATGCTACAGTTTACATTGTTCTTGCATATATAAAGTCCAGCAATATCCTTTCCATTTTTACATTTTTGCTGTAAAGATAGAAAGTCTAATTTAACGTACACACAGCAAAGAAGGTCAAAATTTTCGATTCTCAATTATCATGTTTCAAATTTACCTCCCCCCCCAACCTTTGGATTCGACGTGCGTCAGAACGCTCATCATTTTGATTAAAAACTTTGAAAACATTTGAGCATCTTTTCATTCAGAAAGGAATCGATTTCGTACGTTACTTTCGTGGTGTGGGAGAAGTAAACACACTTTTCAGTATATCCAACACAAGAAGAAATGAAACGAATTTAGATCAGCAGATGAATTTTTAGAAGTAGGCTGTTAATTACACTTACCTGTTTAGGAATACCAATTTGTTTCACCTTACAATCTGTCCCATCGGATTAAGTGTTCACCACCCACAGATGTAGTTACTGTACCTTGTTCACTTCCTTTAGGCCCAAATCCAATTTGTACAAATCATTTATAACCTCACTGCTCAAAACTTAAATTCAAATAATTCCTCTAAAATGATATTTTAATGCAGAGTGATAATGAAATTTGATGTGCTAAGTTAAAATATTTTTTTTCTGCATGCCTACATAAATGAAGTTTATTCTCTTACTCAGTCCAGTACCTCTCTTATACTGCTGCTTCAGTACAGAGCTACCTCTGTATATCCGGCAGAAGAAGACCGTATATGCGATTAAGAAGCATTTGTTATACATTCAGTAAATTTTTCAACTGGTGATATCAAATCAAACTTCATAACTGAAAACCATGTCGCAAAAGGATATATAAATGTATTTGAAGGGCATAATTTTAAATTTTTCACAAATTGGAAAACAATGAAAATTTTTACATATTCATATAATTAGATGTTTGTTGGAACGTGCATCATTGTGATAACTGAAGAATAAAAACCAACTAGATGCCACTTATTATATTATTGTACTTCTTATAGGCTTAACATGTTTCGGACACTACTATTCCCATCACCAGGAGCTCGCTTTTTGGTGGAGGCAAACTAATTCCGGAAAATAGCCAGGCGAACTGAAACCCCTATTTCAGACGGCCATTAACCCCCAGCCCTCACATACTACACAGAAAGACCAGTCGTGCTTTAGCCTGCAGGCCGGACACTTTTCCAGCCTAACCGCACTTAACCTGCAACCTACAGCAAACCAAAGTTTGTACAATTTCAGATTCACAATACTAATTAACACTAAGAACACATCGAATTTTGTATCCACTAACGAAACACACTACACACAATAGAACACTACGATCACCACGCATAAAGGATTACAACTATTAATATTAATAGAAACACGTTAACAGCTACAACCTAGCGACAAAGAACTTCACACCGAAAATACACCACTAAGAATCATAATTTTACATTAACGCTACCCCCTCCATCTTTACAGAACGAGACGACCAATGTGCTAATCAACATTATAGTCGCGAGCTCCTGATGTTGGGTATAGTAGTGCCCGAAACCTGTTGAACCTATAAGAAGTACAATAAAGTAATAAGTGGCATCTAGTTGGTTATTACTCTTCAGTTGTCATATAAGTAGGTATTTCCAAAAATGTTCTCTGTTGTTATTTTAAAAAAATATAACACACAGAGTAAGTCATGGGACTGATACAAAGTGTCATATTAGTTCTACCCCTCCACATAATCATAAAGCCTCTGTAGACACTTATAATAACGATATATCATCCTGTCAAGTCCTTAGATAAAAGAAAATGTGTCCTGAGTCCTTCGTAGTTCCTTGACTTCACTTTGAAGGTCTTCGTTTGAGTGCAAATGGTGACATCTGACGCAAATTTTCATCTGTGGGAACAGAAAGAATTCAGACAGTGCAAATCAGGACTGTGTGGTGGGTGTGAAAGAACTTTCTAGTCTCACAATTTCAATAATTACTACTTTTCTCCTTACTTGATGCATGCACATTCGGAACAATGACATTACACCAGTGACCTCTCAGAACTTTATATGACACCCTATCCCTGAAAACTTTACTCTCTTAACTGCTGATTCCATCTGTGGTGTACAAAATATTCTGTTCCCAATTGATGATTGTCGTTTCCTTTTCTAAAGAAAAAATTATAATCCCGTGCTCTTACGGTGCTCTCTTTTTCCCACCTAACCACCACTACACCCACTAAATCTAATTTATATATGGCTAAGTCCCTGGCTGCTGCTGTAAGTGAACCTGCCCGATACAGGCTCCTAACATTCCCTGCACCATAACATTTGTCCCTTTGCGTTGATTAGTTCTTTCCAAAGTATCTGTCCGGGTCCAAGGTTTTCTCTATGAATATTTCGTAACAAGGTACATGTATTCTATGAGGAGTTGATATCACCTCGTCCAACCCCCAAGCTGGAGGACAACACCTTGTCTGCTATCCGTGATTGCTTATTCAATATATTCCCAACTCCCTTCCATATTCGAGATCGTTCCTCCATTCACAACCTGAGGACACGCCATGGCATTGTGACAGGAAAGCACCACGAAATTTACACCAATGTAATACTTTCTTGATTAATATCAAAGTTTTTTAATTCAAAGATCTTTTCTTAACTTCGATGGGTTATGGGGCACATTGACTGTCATATTCGGAATCAGTAATGTCAACACTCTAAGAATCACCCTGAATTTTAACTTAACTAACGCTTTTAAAACAGAAAAGAACACACACATTTGTATAAGCAATTTATTATAAGAGTTTTTTAATTTATTACTTTTTTTGCTCTGATTGCTGCCATACGAGTAGCAAGGAATTTAGAAATTTTCTTCACACGACACATCTTACCGAATTAATGAAATGCTGTGACTGTATTTTACTGCAACCGAAGTTAAGAATGAGAAGGATTATCTCTTATATTTTTAAACAAACAAATTTATCGAATGTAAAACACTTGTCGAACTGTGGCCCTGAGTTCAACCATAGCATACCTCTCAGGAAATCTCAGACCTATCCATGTCTCTTCTGTTACTTTTCGTCCCATACACTCTAAAACATTAAAATCGATAACAGAACTTTTCAAATTTCAAGGTAAGGAGTGGAATGAAAGTTCCGTTTCCCCACTGAAAGTAGAACACAGATATTTATATAACAGGCCAAACGTTCTGTAACACAGGAGTGAGTACAATTCTGATTGTGCACCACAGGTAACGGACAATTATATTCGAATGATTTTGAAATTCTTATATTCGAATTTATCTCTTCGGCTCCAGTCGAAACTTTATGGAGTCAACGTACATTTAATCGTTGACACGGGCAGTATTGCTGCTTGTAGCTTTTGAGGTAAAGATAAGGATGTAAATTTAGCAAATTTATGGACGCTGAATTGCTTTAAGTGGTGGTGAGAAATTCCTCCAGTGAGGTAAGGGAAATGTCTTCACGAAATATCGATGACAGCGTCGCTGTTGGTAAGTTTACATATCATTAGAAGTAGCAAGAAACTTTAAGAACTGCTAGTTGCACGCAACATAAGAGATCGCTGCTTCGACATCACTGAACCTTCGGACAAAATAGTATTTCTTGTAAAATTATTTCGGTTGCCGCATAAGATTTTCATGTGCGTAAGCAAATTTGAAAGAAGCACCAGTTCTCATCATAGCACCAGTTCTCATCATAGCACCAGTTCGCATCATAGCACCAGTTCTCATCATAGCACCAGTTCTCATCATAGCACCAGTTCTCATCATAGCACCAGTTCTCATCATAGCACCAGTTCTCATCATAGCACCAGTTCGCATCATGGCTTCCAGCCCTTTGCTTGTCCAGCAATTATATGCACGCACTCTCTGAACAGAATTTCATAAGTTTCAAATTAGGAACTCCTACGAAAATATGTCAAGCAAATCCAAATTTGGTTAAATATTGCAGAAATGTCGGACATTTTTTCATGAAATCTTAAGTAGGTTATTTTTTTTTTTTGATACCGACGTTATTATTCGCCATGCCAGCGCTCTTTTCGAGAGAATTTGTGTCTGGTTTTAGGGTAGCAGATTAAGCGTACGCCTTAAACGAAACTGACTTAATCTTGCACAATATGTTCATTATATATTTTGTATAAATTTAACCAGATAAGGAACGCGTAACTCTTAAATATTAATTAACACGAAGCTTCCCTTGAGTGGTCGATAATTTTGTCACCAGACCGTGTTACATCGGATGGTTGACTAAAGAAAGATCCCGCACAGAAAAAGTTGCGATACTTAGTTTTCTGCAAATATTGTCGATTCAGTTTTGCCGAAATTCCAAATTGGTGCAGTCAAACACAAATAATTGTGTTGGTTATGTCACAGGAATGTTCAACGCAGAAAACTTTGTATTTGTACCGACAGCTTACAGCTGATGAAGGCACTCATAATAATATCTGCATTCCTTCTTCGATTCCGCCACTGATAATGTGTCATAAGTAATACAAAATCGATAACAGAACTTGTAATGTTTGAAGGTAAGAAATGAGACACAAGTTCATGTATATAACGAACCAAATATTCTCTGACGAAGAACTGAGCAAATGTATGACACACATTCAGTACTATAGGATGTTTCAATATGAGTCTCGAATTTTGACTTTCCAATTACACACTTTAGCTTCAAATGGCTGGAAAACTTTCATGTTTAAAATATAAATTTGTTGAATTTCTTTATACGCTACATTGCAACACGATGTTGTTAGACTAACTGCACAGTTGCGTAATGCCACGCAATTTGCCAGCAATTCAATCAACTAAGGAAACAATTAATGTGTAGCAACAACTAAATGCGATTTAGATCGTTATTTGTTGAAGAAGAACTTTGTTCTTTCGTTTGGAGTCGAGTTGTCAAATTGTGAATTTCCTGTGCAAATGGAATTCTCTATTATAAAATATTTTCTACCGACATTTTGTTCACCCCTGCGTTAAAGCAAGTTTGACGGGTTACCTAAATTTGTTTGGTCTACTTTCCATGTAAGAAACGACCATCTGTTCCACTTCTTATCCTGAATCAATACTAATTCTCTCGTTACTTTAAATGCCTTAGAACCTAACGGATCACAGAAAAGTTTTCCGTCACTTTTCCAGTTGTAGCTCCTGTATACAAACATTTTTTTCTGAGCTGAAATTTATCGTAGTCCATAAAGTATATTCAGTGTTTTTGTATTTGTATTAAATACAGAGCTGTAGGTTTACTGACGCCAGCTTTGTTCGTCAGCAGTTCTTAATGAAAGTTTACCAAAATGTAAAATATTTAAACACCTATAATTCCAAAGTTTAGTATTACAAACTTCTGCTGGCAGGGAATAAAAGAACAATGATACTACATATTCAGGGAATCCATTTCCTCATTTCTACTTGTGCCGTGTGAAATATTTACTACAATAAAGATTTTGATCGATGCCTTGTGTATTGTAACACTGGGTCATTTATTGCAGGGCTGACCAATTTAAGGTCACATGATTAGTGTCAGTAATAAAATTTAGCGAATATAGTGTAAGTCTACAACATATAGTATGGCAATTTTATTATCAGCAGAAAATAGGTAAACACTATAATTCAGCACATTTAAGACTGCACACATTACACCCATCATTCTTGGTGTGTTAATGATTTTTGCACATTCTAGTAACTTGCCATTCAACCGTACCTTTAGCGTTACTTACTGTTTGTAAATAACGGCATCTGTTAATCTTATAACAATCCTCCTGAGTTTTCGGTGTTTGTAAAAGCAAGTTCTGTGCGCCCCTGTGGCGAATCAGTGATGAATTATGTGGCCCTCCTCTGGGCTGAAGTGGGCTGAACTCTAGTGCATGCTTCAACGACAAGGAAGAAAATTTCTGCTTGAAATATAATCTGACATTACAGAGATTGTTGTTCTTGCACAGAAGCCGTAAAAAAGCAACCGGATTATACGGTGCGTAATAAACACATTTAAATTTCTTCCCTTTATCGTTTGTTTTTTTTTCCAGAAGATATAAAGAGGATTGCACGCGCACTAACTTACTTTCATTAAATTAAAAACACTAGTACGTCTATTTATTACTGTGTAATTTCATTCAATTCCTCCTTGGATCCATCATCTTCCTTTAAGTACAAGGAATCTGTATTGTAATGAACAAACAACACCTTCAGACTGAACGGCATAGCATGTCTGGTACTTCCGCAATGAGAATAAAACTAATACTGGTTATTTCTAAAACAGATGAAAATCTTTATTTTTGTTCAGCATTAAAATTAATGCGGGTTTTATTGTTGTTAGAACAAAATCATTACAGTTACTTGGGATCATCTGAATGAAAACATAAAAAATATCGGCAGTCTTTTTCTAGTATTTTCCATTTAATAGAATGTATATAAATTCAGCACGCAACATTTGCTGCTACGGAGTCAAATTCTCCATACTGTGAATAAGTTAGTGGCATCAGTTAACTGATGCTGCCCCTTCTACAAAGTTTTCATATATCATGGCTCAAACTTACAAAACACCACGGATATCTCAAGTTAGCAAGAAACTCCCAATTAACTATATTGGCATACAAACTTTCTTCCTTTATTAATAATTCAATATAGCAATGTATTGATCAGCTTTTGTTCCAAATGGTCTAAAAATTCTTGAACCTGGTCAGTACCATGAGCGCAGTTCTGCCTCTCAGACGTACAATTAGGGAGTGGGCACGTGAGAAATAACTAAAGATATTGGATTGTCAAGTATTTTAAGAAATATTTCAATCTTTGTGTAGGGTACTATTGTGTTTGTTGTATTCTTTCTCAATTTATACCGAAGTACCAAAACTAAAGGAAATGTCAAATAGTCGTTTCGGTTCAATTATTTTCCTCTTTAGAATGGGAGGAATTCCGTTTAAAATGAAGAAAATATCGACTATTTACGCTATCTATATGATAACAGTGATAATATGTAGCTGCAGTACTTTTATAGGCATGTTCGTCGATGTGTACGTAAACAAGGACGTATTGGGACGCGCAATGACGAATCTGCGTATTTCGATTCCGTACACGAATCTTTTATTCATATATTTTTATTGCAGGTACGTAAGACCACAGTTTATGACCCTTTAAGTATCAAATATCTCTGTTTCAATTCCACAGCTGTACACTTTGAGGAAAAATAAAATAGTAAACATAAATGAATTACGGAAATTGTGTCACAAGAAGGAGACTTATTCTCTGTTTCAACATTTATTTTCGCAAAAAATCTCAGCTACATGTTTCGACTAATGACTGACCACTATCAGGCTGTTCACAAAATAAGCAAAGGAAATATTTAAAACAGCATTGATGGTTAGAGATATCAGACCCTAAAAACTTAGTGTTTTATGATATACATAGCGTGCAGAATGCATGGCTTAAGAAATAATATTTTATGAATTTCATAAAATTGTATGCTTTTTATAATTTATGAAATTTAAAGAATTAAATATGTGTGTTGTAGATACGAGTATAATATAGGCAAAAAAAAGTAGCATTTCAAATAATTGTAATTGGTGTGGTTTTGTCGAAATTTGTAGATACGGCAGGCATAAGTTTATTTTAATTATTCTGTTTAGGTGGTAGTTACGTAAGTAAATTTGCTCGAGGAATATATTGTCAATCAAATTATATTTGTTCTGTGCACAAACGTGTAGCTAATTTTATGAAGTTGCATTAATTGTAAGAATTGATTTATTCTAATTGTTCTTGTCTCAAACTTATTTCTGTAAAAGTTTTATAGATTTGTAGCATTTATTTCACGCGAATTCCTGCCGACGATTTTGAGTGCGTCTGCATCTCATGGAGTTTCAGGGCCTGAAGTTCGTAAGAATGAGACACATATGAACCTGCATATTTTATGCTCATAATAAAACACCTTGACTGTGTAACACCTAATTCTCAAGAGAAATTAACCACGTTCAACCTACTACGACATAAATAGTAGAAACGAAATAAATACTTCTCTAAAAAAATCCCCTATACCACTTCAATTTCAATTGCTTTAAACTCTACTTTTCATTATAATTATTGTACTCATGTATAAAATACACACCTAAAATTCTTTAAATTTCACATATTATACAAAAGTAAAATTTTATCATTTGCATGAATTTTTATTACCCAAAATGTGTATCTTAAATATTCTGTATACTCTACACCACTACTTTCGAATGTTTCGACATCTCTAGCCCTCATTTCGGCTCTAAATATTTCCTTTTCGTAGCTCTGTGATCAGTCTGATATTGGCTACTGTCACAGGCCGAAATTGTAGCTGGTTTGTCTGTAAATTAAAGTTTTTTAAAGTGATTATAACGCTTGAATTTCTTGTGACACTGTAAACACAAGGACCTTAATATTACAGATGTAACTTGAACAGAAAATTGTTGATTCCAGATATCCGGTACTTACATAAGTTTATATACTCGCATGTTAGGAGTTGAAGAATTTTATTTCAAAATAAAGAAAGTGTAAAGCTTGGTATTGACTTGCGACTAGGCTTAAAACAATGCAGAATACGACAAAATTTGAGAATGCATTGGAGAAAGAATGTGAAAATAACCTATACCTACCTGACCTAAGTAATGTATGTCTAATTGTTCTAAATGGACCAAATACACTGTCAAAAGTTTAGATTTTTGTTTGCAATGACGACTTGTCTTCGAGGTGAGTGTAGGGAAATTTGAAACACCTAGATAATATTGTACTTAACAGCAGATGGAAAATTTAAAACCTTGCCCTCAGAATCGTCTTGCTAAGAATTTCACTGTTGATACGCAAGTTCACAACATGGTAGCAGAATTTTCGTTTTGTTTTTAAGGTACTTTCCTACTTTTAGTGAACTACATTACAGGGATTGGTTTCTTTTCCTTAGATTTCGAGAACAAGATATTGAACTTGCGTTGGACCTAACAGACAGCTTCACGTGGGAAGATCTGCCGAACAGAGACCCAGACACCGGACATTTGACAGTGGCAGGATGGATCCCGCTCATTATGATGATCAACACACGTGCAGCTATTACGCTCGTAATTTTTCATTTCTTCTTAACAACAATACGCATCGTGACAAATCACGAAACAGTGTTCATGACGTGGTATCCTTTCGACTGGACTGTTTCACCGTTCTATGAACTGGTTAACATCTCACAGGTAATTTTTAAAAATAAATAAGAAACAACAAACATACATGCATTGAATTGTGTTGTGTTGTGTTTGTAAACAACGAGAAGCTTTTTGGTATTTTCGTTTATATAACTTCTATTGTCTAGACGGTAATTATTTATTCATATCAGTCTGCATGTTTTGAAATATTACATACGTAAAGATAGTAGGGTATGCAATCATATAAATGGCTAAAATACATTTCCAAAATACATATATATTTAAAAAATGAGTAAATATGAGAGACCACAGGTGGAATTGGAAATGTGTATAATACATAGTAAACCACAATCGACTGGCCTCCCATACTGACTACGCACACAAACACTTAGCCTTCCACATTCAATAACTTTGTACCAACGAGTGAACTTTGGGGTGTCAATGATATTCCAGTCCCACAGTAAGAAACTCAATAGAATAGTATACCATACACACAATACAGAGTAATGATCCATACATTAAAACATGCCAGTAATTTCCTACAGGCGAATATTGGTAAAAATCAGTTAAGAGCTCTTCAATAAGTATGAAAATTTTCTTTACCAGACAGAAGGTATACCTTACTTCTCCCGTCAGACATACACTCAGTAATTTCATGTACATTGCACTCTGTAGATAAAACACAATAATTTCCTAGTATGTTTTAATTATATTATTATCATATGCTTTAGATTTTAGGAACAAAGAACATTTTTTGTCCATTCTGTATCGACCACGCAATTTTACACATAAAAGAAGAAGTAATTGAACACATCGTAACTTCACCATTCACATATTAACCTTAAACTAATATATTAGGTTTAATTCAAACTGCTTTACTAGGCTACACTTTGCAGATTCCACCAAATGATGCTCAGCATTATTCCACACATTACAGGCTATCATAACTTAAGATGTTGCTCCTTTGAGGAAATTTATCAACATTTTTAATATTTAACTTGTTTTGTAGTAGAAAATTTAATAACTTGCGCATACATGTTGTAAGAAAAGACTTTAATCAGGCAATAACAATCCACGTAATTGAAACCTAATTTTTTTCTTGAGTACTTTTTAATAGGCTGAAGAAGACCACTTGACCTTAGAAAAATGAGTCTAATAAGAATAAATAATTACCATGTTGAAACCTATAAGTTATTTAGACGAAAATAGCAAAATGTTTCTTTATTAAACAAGGACAATTTTTTCGATTGATCGCTTCTTGTATTATTCTTATTATAACAGTCTGCTATACTTCATTATTTACTGTCTTTCTTCCCTCCCTCGTTTCTTATTTCCTTAATTATTTTTCCACGATATCTTCAATATTTTAATCTTCCTAACGTGAACTGCTGGACTGGCTGATAAAAAGGAAATTGGAAATATTCTCATTGTGTCTCTCTTTACTCAATCGTGGCACGGAACAAATCTGGAAAGTACACGGTGTTACGGCCCACACTTCATGTATACCGATGTACAGAGCTACCGCAGTACACAACGAACGTGCTAACGGTCGTGTTAATTCGTGAATTAACTTTGTGTTTAAGCAAGGATAATTATGAAAAGTAACCCGAGTTAGATGTCATTGAAACGGAAAGTGTGATATGTCAAAGCCTAGCGTGAGATTCACAATAATCTCGGCCACAAATAACACAGCATTCATTCTCCTCAGCCTCAGGGTTTATTTTTAAATCTTCCTGAAACCTTAACACACGGCGTCCACAATTCTACGCCAAATAACACGACGAGCGTCACGTTATCTTTCTGCTTAAAGGCAAAAGACAAAGAGCAACTGATAAAATAGAGGCACGAAATGATACTTTGAATAGAGCGTCAAAAATATTGTTTTGGATCAAATATATGTGTAGTGAGAAAATTTACTTTGCGTTATTAAATTAATTTGCAAATTTCTATCTTGCGTCTGAGAGAGTTCATTATCTTCAACATCTCTAGTGTATCGTGTTGTTATCTGGCGATTAGCTGCAGGTAGTGTGCCTCACAGGAACAAAATAATAAATATTGACAATGGTTAAAAATCAGCAGTTATTGTAATAACGTCACTTTACCTGTAAGAAACACTTATGTTTCATACACTGTGGTTTGATATGAGTATTTTGTCCTAAGGCAAATAGTTTAAGCCAGTAATCTAAATTCCTAAGTGCATCTCCATGTTAATGTGTCTCACATCGTTCTGTCCTATATTTGTATTCGCTTATTCGTATCCCAGTAACAGATTAATTTGACTCATGTATTACTGTAATTGTACGCATAAATTTATATGACGGATTTCACAAGAATTTCCCAAACTCTTTTTCATTTCCAGTCCAGACAATTGTCCATTAATTTCAATAAAATCTTAACGACTTTCTTTTGATTGTTAATTCTCGTTCTGTCAAAGAAACACAAAACTTAATTGCAGTGAAATTTGCCACGTGAATCTCAACACATATTGTGATTTATCTGTAGTAATTTGTGTAAACTTAAAATAGTTTCTTTAGAGTTCCTTAATTGTTTCATTTTAATGTACATCGAAATTGCAATTATTCATTCTCTCAACAGTGTTTCGCATCACTGCTAGTGGTGGGTGTAACCTGTAGTTTCCCGTCTCTGGTTACCGCACTGATCGCTGTAGCCTGTACTCAGTTCGATAAGCTAAATGCAGCCATATGGAATATCAGATATCAGCATACCATACCACAACAAGGACAGGAAGAAGAACAAGTTCATAAAAATGAAAACTTGCAAGCAAAGTTAAATGCGTGCATTCGACACCACCAGGAAATAATGGCGTAAGTTCATAACGAAATGCATAATGTACTAATGCAAATGCATGTGGAAAAGAAGGAATTTTAATATCCTTACCAAAATTCATGCATAAATGCAAAATATAAAGCATCACCAAGTCAGTCCGCCTAAAATTGTTTATGATAATTTCAGCGAATACAGCCTACATTCATTAAAACCTAAGGCAACACCCTTTACAATACATTCCCTCCAATAATATCATTATAACTCTACTCCTCATTCACAGGTTCATGCAGCAACTGGAAGATGCACTGAATACCGTTCTTTGTGGCCACTTTCTGGTTATGCTAGTCACAATATGCTTCGGTGCCTTTTCTGTAATTATGGTAAGGTATTAGAATTGTTGCATTCTGTAGCATTAGAAAACACTTAAAGAAACCGTGAAAGCCAGTGACTATGTGGAGTGCAAAATTCCAAACTTCAGGCGAATTACGTTGAAAGTGAGAAACTTACCTTGTTCACATCCATGCACATACATCAATATTTCAAATAGAGACAGACGAATCCACATATCTCGTATATATTATTAAAACTGTTTAACTCCAAAATATTCCAGCCTCGAAAGTAACAGGACTGATGAATTTCAGCAGCAAGATCAACAAAATGAGTTACTAGATGTAAACATCTGTAGGTGAAACAGTGCATAATTACAAGTAAGGTTGTAATAATAAATATTAGAACGTAAGAAAAATGAATTATAAAATAGTTAGAAGTTTTTGAGGCACAGCGAAAGTTTTAATTTATACCAACTTTGTGATCCGTCAATCATACGCCTGCCGACTAATAAACTACACGCAGCACACTACGTTGATTTCTACTAAAATTTCGTCATACCTAAAAAATTTATAATTTTACGTTTTCTACATTCTGGTATTTATTACTATAAAAGGTAAATATTTACACACATATCAAGCAGTCAGTAACATATTTACATTTTATTTCACTTTACAGTAAAAATATTTGTAATCGAAAACTCTCACTGGAATTAAAGCGCGGTTCCCCAGTTATACTTACAACAAGAATCATGTCATTCAGTAATGTCTTCGTATAGTCAAAAGACGCTTTTCCTTAACCCTCAAATATGTATGAGTTGTCCCAATCGATATTCGAAAATACAAACTGTTACGCTATATTTAATTTGTAAGTAGGAGCCACTTAAGAGGCGTCGCCGCTTAGAGCAAAACGGAACTACGTCTCCGCATCTCGTGTTACGTTCGCAACACATTCATTCACGCGTGTCGGTAAGTCCTCTCCTTCTTTACGGGAGTCTCACTTTTGGCAAAACGCTACTGTGTCTCCTTATCCTGTCTTATTATTAGACTGTTTACTGGGCAACCTTTCAAGACACATATGTAGATATTTATGTTAAGGCGAATAAATTCGAACAGTAGTTCTATTACCGATAAGCGAAAGTATTATTCCTTTCTTTTGCTTCATAAAACAAAAATTGTTATAAATCCGAAAACGCATAACTTTACATTTTGGAGTTAGAATGACGTAGAAAGTACAGTAGCTACACGGACTGTGTTCGATTCCATGTAGCTGCAGTATTAATTATTTAACTTAATAAGGAGGATATTATGAAAATTTTTGACATATTTAATTGTTTAATGTCGGATTTCCGCAACTTTGAACACAATATCTACGTTTTTTCTTTAACAAAATTTTTAATATTAACACCCCCACAAATATGTGGCATATAAACCGGAAGATCGGGGTTTCGGTTCCCGTGGTGTCATTGGGATTTTTCATTGACAAAATCCTTCGGATCGCACTCTGGCCCTGCGGTTGACTCAGCTTCCAACAGAAACGAATACCAGGAATATATCCTGGGAGTAAAGGCGACCTGTCCACACCTGTAATTGTATACGAATTGCTTTAGGTATTTTTACTTACTTTTTGTGTAGGCCGAAGGTTTAATTTCCAGCATCCATCTAAATATCGAACAAAGGTTTAGGGAAACATGAACATAAAGTCTTGGTGTTAAAATTTAAACCAAACTTCCATTTGTATACGAATACAGTGGGCCACTGCAACCCATCTCTTAAAGCTACATATATGCACGAATTGTCAATTTTGGCGAAAGATGATAAAGTTATTAGGTGATTCGACTCCATCCCTAAGGCAGAGAACTCCGCAGCTTTGGCTGTAGATTTGCAATTGATTCTGTAGAAAAAATTGATTATATTCTCACTGTGACACGTTTATGCATAGCCTTGGGGATATCTCCTGCCTTGACATAAGAACGGAAATAAATTGGGGTGGGGCGTCTCAGCTCGATCCCATTGTAAAACAAGGGAGAATCCCCAGCTTTGACTCAAGGTCGGAATACGCTTACGCCAAAAATATTAAGTCAAGCCTTGAGGCAAATGGGTTTTACTACTACTTTCGCGCATGAAACATGTCAGGCAATGCACGTATCAACGTAATATTCAGGCGCGTCCGCGTAACCAATGATTCCTTGGAAAAGCAAGGAGTGTTACAAATTGTATGTGTTTTTACACTTAGTTATCCTACAAGCAAAGCGTAGGTGGCATATTTTATTGTCATGTGTTATCTATTCTGGTTGAACAAAAATTTTTCACATTATTTTAAAAAGGCGCGATTTTCGGAAAACGTTATTGAACATAAAAATGTGTTTTGATTTTCTCTACAACTCTGTCCGAAATATTTCTCACTTTAAGAAGAATCGCACGAAATGTTATCATAAATGTGAAAAGCCTTCATGCGAAGTTGTTGTTCTTGTCAGATTTTAATTGACCTGATAATTCTCGCCACATTTTAGAAGAAATTCTCGTCATCATCATCATCATGTACATGAATGATCACGCGTGGTTCCTGTTCCTTAATCCTCAAGAGGAAGTTGGTCTCTCCATATCTTCCTCGGTTGTCCTGTGTTCCTTCGTCCTTTTGGTTAGTTCGAAGAAATTCTCAAGAATTGAATTTCATGAAAAACTGTCCAGTGGGAGCCGAGTTGTTCCATGCGGACGGACCGACAGACTGACGTGACGCAAATAATATCCGATCTTCGCAATGTTGTGAACACTCATAAAAATATGTCGCAATTGCACTTTATAAAAATAGTTATGAGCGTAGGTTTGTACAAATTTTCATCTGCTTATAAGTGTAACCTGCCGAAAGTATCAGGCTTTACTTCGTTCGAACTACTTAATAATCAGGAAGTATTTGTTGTCTTCTGAACTGGAAATACATTCATAAAAAATTGTACTTTTTTCAACGCACTTCAAATGTTCCTCCTGTAAGGACAGAGCAGCTCCAAACGTTCACGATTCCTTTATGACGGACAGTCCCGCACATTACCCATAATTCCATAGTGGCACAAAACATCTAATAAGCTGTACCACAAATAATTTTAAAAAAATAATCGAGAGAGGGAAGGCGTTTAATCATTTGTTTTGTCGAAATTTTACATTAAAATAAATTAACAAGAAAACCAAAAGAAATAAATCAAAATGATATTTAAGTTACACAGCTTTTTCAGTATTTTCCTAGTAAACTGAGGCACAGATTATCATTTACTTCATTAACCATACAAATATTGTTGTCCTCTCAAGAAAGGAGGTACGGTTGTTTCTATAGAATTAATAGAGAAAGATAAAAAATTGTGGTAAAGAATGTTTCTGCCATAAAATTATACGCTACCATCCCCAATAATAAAACATAAAAGCCTAAAACCAAAAGCTGTCTCCAGAAGTAACGGACAATCCACCGTCTTCAGGGGTCAAAATGGCTTTAGCGACTGGCTACAAACAGGTTAGTATGCGGATCGGATCTCAGTGTGGGCGAGAATTCCCCACTGCCCATACCTGCTCTGGGGTCCATCCAATCTTCCATACAATTAGTACCAGATCTGCTTTTCGGGTTAAAGAGGCTGAGGCGTGGCGTTGAACAACCTCCCCAATCGTCGCCGAGGTCAAAGAAAGAGTATATATATACCTATACAACTGTCTCGGTCTTTGTGACCTGTTCTAGGTTGAATTTTACCTTTACTTATACAAAAATATAGCTCATATACAAATATATGACCTTATTAATATACTCCGTAATTTCTTCATTCCTTCTTGTATTAATTAGTCTCACACACATTGGCATTTCAGGAAGTGTTTTAGCAGTATTTTGTGTACGTGAACTGTATGTATCTGCCTCTAAACAGCATGAAGTAAACTAATCTTTAGTAAAAGCTAGGACAACCGCCTTTTATTCCGAAAGGCGGCTGGGACTATCACCAGAGACGTACAGACACTCCTCCAGTAACATCCCTGAGACAAGTCTGTGCACACCACAAGCTGCCTCTCTAGGTAACCGAGGCACTGCGGTACAAGCTGGAAGGTCGTGGTTTCAATTCCTAATGATGTCACTGGAAATTTACATTGATATAAACTTTCCGGCCTCACTATGAGGATCAAGAATATTTCCTGTAATGTAAAAGTGGCCGGTGAGTAAGGCTGATAACCTTACCACTTACATGGGCCTCAGCCTCCTGGAAACTTATGGCCTTGTAAGAGGAACGTACAGGATTGATTTACCTTGCATTGCTTCGTCACTTAACGACAGATCAGTCAATTTATTATCTAGTAGTGTTGAGCAATAATTGTTGTTAGTAGATATGCAAGGAAAGAATGGCTTGTAATTTCTCGGTTAGTGTACTGCGGTGAGTCTAAAAATTCGACCAGTCGTAAGCGAAGTCGTATAATAATATTGTACAAAATAAAATATTTGCCCCATATAGTCTTATGTGTAGTGACTTATGTTGTCAATAGTTTTGTCATATCAAGTATTTTACTCCTTATTTTGTTTCTGAAGTTATGAGAAATTTTTGCAGAACTGGGGAGATTTGCCAAACATGACTCAAGGAATGATAATTTATTTGTTCTACGTCGGTGATGTGCTTCTGATCTGCTGGTTTGGAACTCAGCTAACACAACACGTAAGGAAAAGTGCCAATTTTTGTTAATAAAATCCTTAAGTAAATAAGATGTAGTAGACTCGGCAAATAAGGTAATTTTTGTTTCTTTGAACAATGGGTTTTTATATATATTAACCAGGTTCCTACAGTGAGGTTTCTGGTAAGAAATTGAAAAAAGTTTCACGTATTTCACGATATCCCTGATTTTAATCAACCAAAATGTTAACAATGACATATTTTTAATTGCTAACTAGGTGATTATTTTTAACCTGGGTTTCGCAAGTTGTACCATCAAATGAGAACGATTCTATTTTGTTACACTAATTCTGGGATTAGAAAGAATTTCCTTTCACTAATTTCAATAATGATGATGATGACAATAATATTGTACATTAGGTTTCAAAGTGGTGGTGTGCTAAAGTCTGATAAAATTGGTTGTTCGAGAAATAAAGATTTCTTTAACAGCAGAAGTAAACAAATGCCCATATCGCGGCCTCCGTCATCAGCAAACTCCTTCACACTATTTGGACGACACGATCCGAAACCACAGTCTTCTATTGGTTTATACAGAAGCAGTGTCATACGTATATTTTCTGCCTGCACAAATAAAACGGATGCCAAAAGAAAGTAAATGTTATAGATATTTCAAGTGCGATTACCTTCTGCGTATACTGCTCTGTCACAAAAAACGCGGGAACCCTAAGCCATTTTAAATGAAGTTCAGTGTGTTGCAACCTACGTAAAGTAGAATAAATTTAATTGTTATTGATGATTTGCTTGTTTGAAATTTCGTATTTCATCTTTTGACAAAAAACAATATAAAGGATGGAAGTAGAAAATAACGTTTACATACGGTAAACCAAAACAATATTCGTATTATTCAGGTACAGTACCTTGCATATCACAAAATTATTTTTAATATTCTGTCCATTGTTCGGACAACAAAATTTTACACTCCTCTTCAAGCGCAATACACGATGAGCAATAAAATAGAAATAAATATTCCTTTTGCCAATAAATGATTGGGTGAAACTAACGACATAAATTACTCAAGCGATGCAAGTATTTCGAACCTGAAGATAGGTGACAAAACATGAAAGAAGAAAACTACAAAAAAATTAGTTTAAACATAATGAAAAAAATGAAACTTTCCTGTAAATATAAAATCCAGCGATGGATCATTTTGATATGATTCATGACTAGAAGTTAGATAACCCTTATACTGCTAACGTGGAGAATATGGTGAGCTCCTAATAATGCTAGCAAATTGCAGATAGGACTTAATTCGGCGTTTAAAGGCTTAACGAAATTTCAACCCTGGGGAAAATATTTTAGATCAAATATACACGGCGGTATTCACTGTTTACTAGGCGACTGCCTTGGTAAAAAATATGGAAGCAGGGTTGAAGCGGTCTTCAAACATTAAATGTGAAATATTTCAGGCGGAGAGTGTGAGAGACGCGGCATTCGGGTGTGACTGGGTAGGAACTGCTATACCATTTCAGCGATGTCTGATGTTCATCATCGCTACAGCTAACAAGGAGTTCCAACTGACAGCGGGAAAGTTTGTTCCGGTGTCCAATGTGACCATGATGAATGTATGTATGTATGTATATATGTATGTATTTATGTATATATATATATATATGTACGTTGTTTGTGTTTGTTTGTGTGTATGAATGCAAGCATGCATGCATGTATGTGTGTGCATATATATATGCATTAACAAAGTATTAAGTTCTAAGGTTATAATTCATGGTTAATATGATTTCATGTACGAAAGAAATGACACTGCCTGTGGGGAAATATTTCAAAATAGGACTTTCGCTAATTCAGGGTTTTGGGTCGTGATGATAATTATGCACGAAAACACAGAATGCCCAAATTCTTGGAACAGCTTAAATTTGTTGTTATTTGTAAAGAAAAAAACTAAATTCACGTCGGTTTGCACGTGAAATTGAAATATGTTTTCCTATAATTTTCTTCCACAAATTCTCCTGTAAACGCATTCCCATGTGTACACATGTTTAGTAAATTGTCACTTACAAAACGAAAGATTTCTTATAAATATCTTTAGCTAACTTTATATTTTATCATGTGTTACACTTCACTTAAACCTTAGATATGGCTATCAGTGTCTAACTATATTTTAAGGCACATATAAAATATCAGTTTAAAACAAATGTGTCCCACTGCATAGCATCTACGCATGTAACCTCGTGGTCGTACACACTCATTCTTAACTTCAGCACAAGAAGGAAGTCATTGCTTACCTGAACAAAGCAGCCGTTTTAAGCCCAGGACAATTCCGTAGGAACCATTGATTTAGAATTTGGATGGGCCAGAGGGGAAAGCACGAGTTGTCTCCCGCCGTTAGTATTAAATTGTATCAACTGCGTCCTAGTTTTCTGCTTCACGCGTATTAGTTGCTCTGCGATTCGTCAATCGTAAGCGTGTGATTTGCATCGAAACATATGGATATACAAAGTGTTTAACAATTTGAACGTTCTTCGACAGGTTTATCGTACGTGACTTTATACACAGTTATATGGACACATAGAGAATTGTTGAGAGATATCGACAATGCTCATTTGTTATGTCGTGTTACTGTCTGATGTTTAAGCCCTAGTAAAAAAAATCTTTTCGGAGAGAGTGACAGGCACATTATGTTTATAATATCGGCCATATCAATTTATTTTTATGACCTGATGAAAACACTTTTCCGGAAAGTGTTTTAATGCATTAAGTCACGGATTACCAAGCACTTGACCACGAAATGTGCTCATATATTTCTTATCCATTCTGTTGAATCGCCTGTGTGTTATTTCATTAACATACAGTTTTTCCATGTCCAGAAGTTATTCAATTGATTATCCAAATATATTTGAAGTTTGGTAGTAAAAATTTGTGTGAGACTTTTTTGTCACACATGCAACGAAAAAATAGCTACGAAATATCATTTTGGAGATATATCAATTTGTTACCATTAATGAGATTAGCAAAAACACAGACTTTAACTCAGAAAGTAATATACTAAGCGAAAATAAGAAATGCTAGTTGCATAAAAATATTGTGCATAGGAATGAGAAAACAGAACAAAACCGAGTGTTTAATAAAATGTAGATTTTGTATGTCTGTTGCGAACGAACAAATGAATCCTTGATTTGTGGCATCATGGTACTATTTAGTGTCATGAATTTATATTTATTTTAAAAATTTATATCTTACGACATCAATCCGTTAGCTCACTGTGGATTGACATGCGTAGTATCTGTTATTTTGTCCAACAATATGCACAGTTGCAGAAGTGGCAAGTGGCATCGTAAATGCATGCAATAATGAATTATTTGTTAGAACTTTAAAGGACACTGATGAAACAAATTATATTCTCGAAATCGGGTTAGACCTCTACTCCAGTTTTTGAGGAGATTAAATCCCCTTTTTTGACTTTAGCTTATTTATTTAAGTCTTCGTGTACTTACGCTTTTCGTTTTGATGTAGGTTTCATTCTGTATTTTTGTAGTGCAGATATAAGAATAAAAATATTACGATGCGCACTGTAAAATAGGACATTGAAATGGGCATGGAATGACTCACATGCTTTTATGGTCCTCAGTGATGAGACAGATCATTCGGACCACACAGGCGGAGAAATATTGGTGTCTACATTAATATAATTTTCTAGCAGGTAGTCGCAAAACTGTTCCACTCGCTTGTCGTTCGGAAGAATTGATATAAAGTTAAACGCAAAAGAATCGCTTACCTCCGCCGGCGGTAAAAGCGACAGTCCGAATATTTTTTTCAAGAAAAGACTTATCTCAGAATATTTCTTTCCATACTACCTGCTTATTCCCAACACTTGGTGTGAATAATTGTCCTGCAGTTGTTCATGCTGACTTTGAAACTACCGTTCCCAACGCAGTGACAACAGTGTGGCAGCCTCCGATACTGAATTTCTAAATAAATCCTCATTGGACCTTTCGTGTTCGTTGGTCAGAAAAAAGAAATGCAAGTGGCACATAGTGACAATTGCTAAGTCTATTAATTGTAAATAGTTGGTGGTAAAACTTCGGTGTTGATTTAAATGTACCGTCAACGTAAAGCACGTCAATGGGGCTAAGAAACTGAAACTGGGTTTAGTAAGAAAATTTTACAATATTATTTTCGTAGTCAATAAAAAGCAAAAGTGCTCTTTCGAAATTGTTAACACATGTACAGCACTAAATGCTTCATGACTTTCTTCAAAATCTGTTGGAAGAGGAAACAGGTGGCAGGAGAGTGCTTCATGCATATTCGTGCTAATGTTCCTGCTAATGTTCATAATGTCGCTATAAGTTAGAATATCCAATTCCTGTCTTTCTTGTTCTTTGAGAATCAGTTTGAGAGGTGTTTCACAAAAGACTTCCATTGCTTTCCTTTTGACAAAATTATTTAGTATCTGTCAGTTTAACCATAATTCACTGCCTTCATCATGAATGTGCATCACATTACCCCCCCTCCCAAAAAATAAATTCTGTCGACTTTCATTGCACTTTATGTATCATGTATATTTTTTGTTATTACAACACCATCGTTCCATATTGTCATCAAGAACTGTTTGGAAACGGAACTGGAAGCCCTCAATTAAAAAGAGTTATTTTTCTTTTTCACTACGTATCACTTTAGCAACTATTTCTGGTTCCATTTTCACTCCATCAGCTTGGGACACAACTGACACACAACCGTATACAGCTGAAAACTGAAAGCGAGACGCAACAATACTCTAACCTTCGAGAGCTTGATACACAACTGTTATACCTGAAAAGTGACAGGGACGCAACTAATACTCTGATCCTAAGCAACCTGTGACGCAACTGACACACAACCGTTGTCTGAAAAATGGCAAGGAGACACAAATAGTTAAACCGGGGCCCAGATTGCCCCTGTCCGTTTTTGAGGAAACAGAAAATTATTGTCGGAGACGATAATGGAAGCGTAATTCCTGGTTTTCACACATTCTATACTACTCAATACAGTGCCTGATCTATTCCTGCTCCCATAATTACGCGCATCTATGTAGTTTGAACATAAGAAGTGCTGTATTAACAAAACCTTCATGGTATATAGAGAAATGAAGCCTCCTCATTGGGAAGATAAACAAAATGTTTTGATACGCTTGTGGATTTCAGTGTGGACATGTGAAATTCGTCTGTGTCTTGGTGCGAATTAAAGTGCTATTCTGCTTATTACCCCACAATTTCTATCATTTCACAATAAACATAACAAACAAAATTTTGATTTGTTGTCATTCAACAATACTGGTGGCAACAACACTGAAATGTTTCATTGTTCTTGCCACTGGCTATAAAATCATACTGATCTATCCGACACACCGAACAACAAAATTCAAAGTGTGTTCAGACATGTAGAAGTAGGATCCATATCATTGGTCATACTTGGGAGTAACAAAGACGCAGCAAACGTCTGTTTTGCAACCTTTTGACCTCGCTGTGGATATGTGGTGGCACAGTGTCATGTTGCAAACCAAAAACCGGTTTCTGTTGCAACAGTTGCGGTACTAAGGAAATATCCAACAAATTAATACAGATTCACTAGGAGCAACTGACAACAACCACAGAATATTACCGACAGTTATTTCGCTGTTGCTCAACCACACTGCCGGTCGCTGCATATTGTGTGCAAGATCGATACAGAATACAGATGCACATTGCAAATGCCGAAGGTATCTCACCGCCTGTTTTACGGGCATGATATAATTGTTTTGCATCTATCAGGCACTGTGTGTCAATTGCTGTGACCGAGAGGGTAGATCCCAACCTCGCACTGCTGTTCACGTGTTAGAACATCTTAGAAGTTATTGACGCTAAAATTAGAGACAAAATGTTCTGCCCGATGTCAGTCACCAATCAATGTATTCACCCAAGTTCCCTAATCACCGCATCGTCTTCCAAAATATGAACGTTTTCAAGTTTAAAGCTATTTGCAAATTAACTTTTCATTCTCCTATAAACAAGGAATTGTTGTATACGTTGGTTGTGTCACACCTGCAAAGAAGGAGAGCACTTGTTTTTGTTATATTTGTCACTGCCTGTTCTTAGCTAGCTCGGGCAGTATTAGTCTGGGTACAGCTCTGAGAGTAGTTGTGTCGTCGATTTGATGAGTTCCACAACCCACAGACTGAAATACGTACAGTCCAAATATATGAGCACTAAACAGTTGATTTGGAAGCTTCATAGCAGTGCACTTTCGTATTTCAGTGCATTTGTATTAACGCCCACTTCTTTGTAGATGTGTCGAAAGTGCACCGTCAGCACAGCTACAGCTGTCTATTACAATCAAATTCAGTGTTACATGTGCCATGGTTTTCTTAGTAAAACGCAACTTTTTTACATCGTGTATCCAGGACAGTAGACGCATAAAAGTTTCTATTAAACTTCCACCGAAAAACACCGGCTACTGAATGGTCACAGGTTTTGTGGATTGGAGTTCGAGGACACAAACATTTAACGACTGAGTCGCAATTTTCTGTCACACTAGCAAATTGAGATTCTTGTAGCTGTTCAGTATATTGTGTTATGGTAGGGCATGTCGGAATTCAGAAAAAAGTAAGTCAGATATTTTCCTTATTAATTAGTATATTTACAACTGTAACAAAAATATTATTATTATCAATATTATTATTTTTAACTGATTCTTTAAAAATTAAAACTTAGGAAGATGACATTCTGTGTGATGGAATGTCAATATTCAGTTTCACGAATTTCCATTAGTTAACATCTAAGAAAGGAACACGTAGTAATACAGGAAGGATATGATAGCACAAAAAGTCTACATTTTTATTTATTTCACTCTTTGGCTAAGAATATTTTTCTCTTTTACAAATAAATTTATTTAATTTTTGCAGAAAATTTGCAGAAAACTAAAAGACCAGATAAAATTAGCATTCACCAAAGTTTAGTCATATTTAGAAACCCTTAATACTTGCCACACGATACAGAAAGAAAACTGAACTGTACTTCAAGAGTATCGAGTGAAATCATGTCTACAAGAAATGTTATAATTAAGGTCCACAAAATAAAAACAAAATTACTTCCTCCAATAATTCATGTGTACAAGATATTTCTGATCTCTGCTTTGAAATCACAGGATATGACACCTTGGATTGATTTTCGTAGACTTCTTCGTTTCTCTATTATTTACTCTACATAGCAGAGTCATTCTTGAGCAGCTAACCGATTCTCAGCTAGTCAAGAAATTCCCCGTATTATATGGGACCGGAAGTTTCATTGCCGCATTCACAAGTGCCCGAAACCTGTCCTCATCCTGGGCTAGCTCGATCCAGTCCATTATCCCACATTCCACTTCCTGAAGATCCATTTTAATAACATCCTTCCATCTACTAATGGATCTTCCAAGCAGAATCTTACACTTAGGTTTCCCCAACAAAACTCTGTATACGGCTCTTCTCCCCACCCATACATGCTCTAAGCCGGGCCCATTTCATTCTTCTCGAATTGATCACCCGAAAAATAATGAATGAAAGCTACTGATCATTAAGCTCCTCATTATAGAGTTTACACTACTACTTTGTTAACTCATCCCTCTTAGACCCAAATATTCTCCTCAACAACTTATTCTCAGACAACCTCAGCCTATGTTCCTCCCTCAATATAAGAGACCATTTTCCATACCCATAGAAAATAACAGGCAAAATTTTAGTTCTTTATATATTAATTTTTAAATTTTTTAATATCAGGCTGTAAGATAAAAAATTCTACACCGAATAATAGCAAGTATTCGCTGACTTCAATCTGCTCTTAATTTCTTCCTCAATAGAACTTTGGTTTGTTAAGTATTATTTTTTTTTCATATGTTTGAAATCTTCCTCACTTTCAAAGAAAGATTATCAGTCTTTATGCTGTGATTTGATTCTTCATTCTAATCTCGAGACATGATCATGTACTTAGACTTATTATCACTTACTTCTACTCCATTCTCCTTAATAGCAAATACAAAAACTTCTGCGTTTTTCTTTATGTTATGCTGGCTTTCGCCCAATATATTAACTTTTTCAGTATAAACCAGAAGCTGATGTGCACCATTAATTTCAACCCATCCTGGCTGTCCTGAATCCCCCTAATGGTTTACTCAAAGAAAATTTCGAAAGCAATGGTTTAAGGCATATTCTTGTTTCAAACCATCCGTAATGGAACACATCAGACAAATCCTTGCCAAGACGGAATCTGCTTTAGGTTCCATTCAGAAACATTTTTATTAGCCTTACAATTTCATGAGGACACCGATATTATACAATACCTCCCTCCTAACTGAATTATAACGTAAAGTCTATAAAGATCTGATGTATTGCGTAACTGTATTCCCAGCTTTACTGAAGTAATTGACAAATGCAAATTATAAGATCGCTAGATGACCTGTTGCTTTGAAATACAAAGAGATGATCCCGTTTAATTTCTTCTGTATATGGAGTTAGCTTCGACAGGAGAGTGTTGGATAAACGTTTGCACGTAGTTGGCAAAATTGATATATCTCTATAATTACTACAATATTTCTGGTCATCTTTCTTATAGGTAGGTATTATGGTAGTCCCCTGCCACTCCTCCTTATTCTAAATAGAAATAAAAGGTTTTGGATCTCGTAGAGAATTGTTCTACTCCCTACCTTAAAAATTTCTGCTGGGATTTGTTCAATACCTCGCGATTTGCATATTTTTGACATTTCAATGTACATCTCAACTACAACAGTAATCGGCTCAAGGCATTAGTTGTTCTGCTTCATGTATTACTGTCTGCCTTAACCTGCTAATTCCATGTAAATTGAACAACTGAGAGAAATGGTTCCTCCACTTAACCCAATTATTATGGGAGTCTGTAACCATATCAACCTTCACATCCTTTACTATATTAATTCTAGGTTGGTTAGTCTTCTTAAAATTATTGATTCCCCTATACAAGCCTCCTATATTTGTTATTGTCCTGTTAGTTTCAAGTTCATCGAACCTTGCTTAGCGATATTCCTTCTTTCTTTCCTGAAATGACTGCTACATTCACGTCTTATATTCTTTAGATTATCTACCTTGATTTGTTTTGGATAATGTAACCGCTGCATGTTAACCTACTTCTTTGATCTAAAAAACCTAAACATTCTTTAACACATTGTGGTTTATTCTGCTTCAATTTGCGCACACCTACACTCTCTTTAGCTGATGTTTAAATACTCTTTTTAATACTTCCCAAGCCCTATATTTATCCTCACTATCACTTAAGTACTGCAAATCTGCAAACCTCTTGGTAATCTCATTCTGATAATTTTTCTTAATTTCTAGCTCATGAGGCTTTCTGAGGTTAAATATATCTACATAAAAATGCTATGCTATTGTTTACTTGCTGCCAAACTTTCCCTAACTCTTGCAAACACCAGACAGTGGTCAGTATCACTGTATGCTTCCCTGACAGATCGCACATCTAGTAAACACGATGCCAAATCCTATCTATCAATATGTGATCTATCTGGTTGTGTTTCTTCCCATCAGGAGGGGTCCAGGTTTACTGATGAATGTTTCGGTGTGGGAACATTGTGCTCTTAACAAACAGATTTCTTGATGTGGCAACGTTTACTGTTCTAACACCATTATCGTTCTATCTTGAAGTAAATTCTAGTCCCATTTGTCGGTTTGAAAACAATCTCTCTCCTCTATTTTGCATTAAAATCTATTCATAGATTATTAGTATGTTACTTAGGAAAATGTTCAAAACCTGCTCTAATTCCTCATAAAAACAGTCTTTTGATTCATCACTCTTCTCCTCACTTTGATACATCCACATCGAGAAAAACGATACTACACCAGTGATCACTCAGAACTCAATAAGATATCCTGTCACTAAAACTCTACTCTCTTATCAGCCGTATCTATTCTGTGGTGTACTAATTTTCTTGTTTCCAATTGTTGATTTTCGTTTCTTTTTCTAAAGAAAAAATTAAATTACCCTGCTCTTATCGTGACCGCTTTGTCTCGCCTAGCCTTCTGGAAAACCACTAAATCTAATTTATATCTTGCCAATCCATTGGCAGCTGTTGTAAAGAAGCCTGACATATACAAGCTCCTAAATTTCTATGTACCAAATGTCAAGAAAATTTTTCTTTGCTGAGGTCGTATCAAATTTCAATTCAGTTCCGAAGATTTCTTTGTGAATGATTTTTAACGTCATACTTTTATGGAAAGGAGTTGTTAGCACCTTGTTCAACTCCTAAGCTGGAAGATTACCTCTTGTCCGCTTTTCGAGAGTGCGTATTCAATATATTCGTAGCTACCCTCCATATTGTACTCCTTTCCTCTATCCTCATCCTCAAATCGTGCCGTGTTGTTGTGACGAAGGCCCACTTATCACAATGTTGATTTTGTACACATAAATTTACACCTACTAAAAGAATTGTTTGTCTGTTGCAGATAATGCAAGAGACGCTGTCCTTCTTCATGTTTCTGCTGCAAGTAAGAGAAGAAAGTGGAAATAAAAGAGACCCAGTAACGTAGAAAACAAAAGGATGTATCCTAAAGCTCAGCCATGTCAATGGATACGTGTCCTTGATATTTGAATGAATAGAGTATTAGATTAGTGAAAATTAGCATATTAATTAAATGTTTGCTTATACAGATTCGTTGTTAAATACAAGTGAATATTTCACTCAGTCAAGACAAATTAAAGTAAGCAAGAAAGCTAGATGTTTCGGCTACAATGATTTGCCATCGCCAGACCCAAACTAAAAGCACAGACAATCTTAGGAAGATTTTACAGCTCTCTTTCATAAGTATGATCTAAACAGTTAACAAATGGGAATATACATACAATATAAAAGATAAGAAATTTTTTAAGTACGTGAAAAGTGTAATCTGAAGTTATAAAATTTTGACAGTATTGAAAAAAATAATACGATACACTTCTGTGGACATAAAAGTCTTGGAAGCTACGTGCAAATACAGTAGTCGGATGTTCGTAGTTGTGGAATGTGGCGTAAAAATTGTGGTTGGCTTCAGCTCTTTATCTTAATTCGCGATATGTTTTTCTGTCACTAGTTAGAATGATGTGCTTGAGATAATGCAAACACCAAACGAGCTGGACTTCTACTGCGATGTGACAAGATTTAAATAATGTTAAACAAACGCAAACAATTTCAACACATTCAAAATTAGTAACAGGGATAAATCGCGAAGAAACGTAAGAAATGAAGATAACCTTGATTTATAAGCACCTTTCAATAACTTCGACGAACCGACTGCACCCTCACATGTCACTTCCAAATATGTTGTATCTATTTTGTTTTTACATTCATTGTTCCGTGCATCATTGTAATTGTTTAAAAATAACCAACACGATGTCACTTGTGGACTAACCTTTATTTTCATGGGTAGTCGTCATTCACACTCTACATGTTTCGAGCTTTCGGGAAGCTCATAATCAGGAGATCATTTTTCCTGTACAGTCAGCCTCTGGTATAATGTATACTGTAACATGTAATGTTTTGCTTTGGTTATTTCTAAAACATAGTTTGACTATTCCATTTTTATAAAAGTTATATTAAAAACTAGGTACATTCTGTGG
>Ga0136643_10001090_pt1 | contig 32218 bp, 15 predicted proteins | sample TergutLab28metaG_FD_96883 | JGI IMG/M metagenome (GOLD analysis project Ga0136643, IMG submission 96883) | Labiotermes labralis P1 segment gut microbial communities from Petit-Saut dam, French Guiana - Lab288 P1 (version 3) (version 3) | ecosystem: Host-associated > Arthropoda: Insects >...
AGCTAACTCCCTACATTCATACAGCTAACTCCCTACATTCATAAGCTAACTCCCTACATTCATACAGTTAACTCCCTACATTCACACAGCTAACTCCCTACATTCATACTACCTCCACGCAATATATAATTTTTTTAAGAGTTTTACATTTGCCTAGATGGTCAGTAAATGTCTGCATATTGATAAGTATGTAAACTTTCAGGGCAACACAAATATCTATTTATTGTCATATAGCTATACTTTTCAGTCCACTTACAGGGAAATAATCGGGCTTTTAAATACACCCTTTCAAACAAGCAAATATGCATACGAAGTACCCACGTCTTTGTGATATCTCATATTAAACAAGTTTATTTGTTGTATTTCTGTGATGTCATCTATTAACTTTTGTGTAAAAATAAAATTATCTATGTTAAAAGCCTTCATTTTAAAACATTTTGGACAATACCTGCGAGTTTACTACAGTTAAAAGTTTGATGCTTTTGAATTAAAAACTATGTTCAAAATTTTCTTTGCGTTGAGATTTGCTTCGTTTTCCTCATTCTTCTGTCTTATTTAGTGTTGTGTCGTGAAGAGTGAGTTTCCATGAAACACGTAACTCCATATCGATTTCTCCTATTCAGAATCAACACCTTCAACCTTTCTTTCATAATATTTCTTTCCGGTTTCTTTCTTTAGTGTCAAATATAGTAATAATGCGGACGCCCGGTACTATACACTTCATGATAGCACCACATTGGATAACCTCAAATAGTTTTTTACATAGATTATTTTCTTTACATGAACAGCTACAAGACGACACAAAACAAATATATCACCTAAGGTTTTTAACAAAGTCGAACTCTGTTATAACGTGTCGTTATAACTGAGTTTCAAACTGAGGAGTACCACAGAATATCTGACGTATAGACGAGGTGTCATAAACCGATGTCGTTATAACGGGGTTCGACTGTAAATGGGATCTTACTAATAAAGAAATGAAGGCTTTACCTCGAACGAATATTTACTCTTTTTAAAAGTTTTTATTTAACATCCTGATGATTGTCCTGTGAGTGGGCTGAAACATGTAGCTGTAATATAACAAATGAATAGTTGCACTGGACGTAAAGTCTGTTTATTTATCAATACTGGTAACATGACACAGCGGATGGGAAATATTATATTAATAAATTTTTCAAATTCTGTGGAATTCAAAGTGTCATTATCGCGCCCTTAAAATCATTGTTTGGGGCACTATCCTTAGCCATATAAATCTAGTCCACAATATCATATCCTATTTTATTATCATATTCACTCTAAACCTAGGTATTCCGAATTGTTTCTTAATTTAGGCTTTATAACGAATTTTATGTACAAAATTATAATCTTCCCCTTGCGTGCCTACATGTCCCATTTATCTTACCCCAGATGTCAAACGTGAAGCAGTTACATGAATATAGAAATAAAGACTGAGTAAATGGACTAAATAAATAAACAAACAACCAACTCACCCTCTTGAACACCCCAATATTTATTGAAGACTAAAAAAATGAAGCCTCTTATAAACTCGTATCCAACGTCCTCGCACTTTCCCTCTCCTAGATCCAGAAACTCTCCTTAGCACGTTTCCATAGCGAGTAGGAATCTACATTAAGTAATACACACAGCACTAAATGAAAATGTACAGCGAGAACATTTTGGAGAAATATTTCAACCCATGATAAGAGTATTATATTTCTGATAAGAAGTTCATATACCTGACAGGTCAAATTTCAGGGATTGTACAAGACACCAAGTAATGAAAACCTTTGCTCTGATGTGGCCTGCTAAACACCCTAGCAGAGCATAGTCAATATCGCCTTTGCATTAGGAGGCCTTACATGACAAAGCAGAGTCGCTGCAACTTCGCCCGTCTTTGGCTAGCGGAAGGATTTACTGTGAAAGGAAATCCACTGCTTTCTGCAGATTTTATTGTAGGCGATATGACACCCTAATCAATTCATTACATGATATTAAGCCACTTATTCAACCAATAATTTTGATGATATTTATTGACGGTGATAATATACGGGAATTCCTCACATCTGCCTGATATTACTGTATTTACTGATAACACTTTTACTGTGGTCTGTTTATTTTAAGGTATTCTTTTCCAAAATTGTATATTACCTGAAATAATGTTATGGTAACAAATATATTTTGTAAGTTGTAATCTTTCTTTTGGGTTATTCCTCGGCGTCTGAATTTTATATGCCGACGTTTCGGAACACTCCCTATTTTCCATCTTCATAGGCGGTGTAAGTATTTTCCTAATTACAACGCCTATGAAGATGGAAGAGGCAGAGTGTTCCGAAATGTCGGCATGTAACATTCAGATGCAGGGGAATAGCCAAAAAGAAAGAATACAACATTCAGAACACGGCGAAAGTTTGAAATTAAAAATTTTGTAAGTTACTTCTTACTTTTGACATGCCTATTTTATTAGGGACAGCAGTCTCGTATTGACGACGAATACTCTTTTCCAGAAAAAGTGACGTAAATCGAAACAAGAACATGGAAAATCATTCATGCAGACGTATTGCTCCAGACGGCCATATATGAGAATGGAGTTAATTAAACAAATTTATAACCTCAATGGCGTTTTTAAGGAAAGAGAACAAACTTGTAATTTGTTCGAGGCTTCTTTAACAATCCGTAGGCTGTTACCAGCTTAGTTACACCGTCGGTGCTCACATTGTAACTTTGTGGTTGGCATGTGGTTTTGTGTCACGTTTGGCGCTAACATTATTCTGTGACATCAGAAATCAAACGTTGTACTGGCTGAAGAACACAAGACACTGCTGATTGTACGGAAGATTTGCAGATGTACTTCGATAAGGTTTCGGACACATTTTGTGACGTGACTATTTTACGTTACATGTATTCTCTTTACAGCTTGTGGTTATTGTTTTAGAATGACTAATCAGAAACTCCTTTCACACACACACACACACAAACACACACGGCAGTACGTGATGACGTCGACCTATACTTGTTAGCTTTCTAGTGAGGTATGCATGGTCTGAATATTTGTCAGCTAGCTTGGTTTAATGTAATTATTGAAACTGGAGAAAACTGAATGCGGTTTAAACAGCCTCCCCTCTGTATAACTTACACGGCAAGAGACTCCCTTTTCCAACTCTCTGGTTTTGCAATAGGTTTGCACTGTGTTTCGTAATGAAATGCTGATGGCTTCAGTTTTACATATAAAGTTGTGATTCCCATCCTCAGTACTAGGTATATCAAATTCCAGTGTTTATATTTATGCCATTAAAATAGGCATGCAAATAAATAGAGAAAATAACAGAAATTTATATGTCTTCATGGGGTCAAATATAATTTTCATCCAACAAGCTACACAGAATCAAATTCGTATCATAAGCTAGTAGTCAACTATAGTTTCTGATAGTCGCCGGTAGAGAAATTCCAAGTCTTTTATGGAACTTGGCAGATCGCCACAGTGCCAAAAATGATCAGACACAGCATCATATGCTGCAGCAGACAAATTCGTTTCGCATCCTCCCAGTCCACTTATTGCACCCTTTATAATGCCATGGTAACTATATGTATCATCTACTGTAACATTAAGGGATTATTCAGTTTGTCCACCCAAAGTTTGTAGGGGCGTTCGCAAAAATTTCGGAAGGCAACTATTCGTTTTGTCATGTTTCTCTGTCTGCGTGTCCGTCCGTCCTTCCGCGTGGAACAGCTCGGTTTCCACTGACGGATTTGCCTAAAATTTTATATTGGAGAATTTTTCGAATACCTGTCAATAAAATTCAACTTTCATTACAACTTCACAAGAAAAACGAGTACTTTACACGAAGACCTGTGTGTATTCGTGATATCTGGCTGAATTCTTCTCAGAATAAGAAACGTTTCTGACAAATATGTAGAAAAAATCATGTCCAATAACTTTTTACTGAAAATCGTGATATTTATTCTATAATGTGAGAAAATATGGTACTGCCGGACAGGCCACAGATGACAATACAATACGACGCATGCGCTTTGCATGCTAGACAATTAAGGCTATAGACACATACTCCGAATTTGTAATATGTATTACTTTTCCACGGCAATTCTGGTTAAGCGATCGCGCATCGTTGTCACGCTATAAGGACATCACTTTTCTTGTCATCAGTTTCTTATGAATCTCACAATAAATACCGATTATTTCTCCAGACAGCATTGCCGTTTCGCCTTTTATCTGTGAGGTACGAACTCAATATTTTTATACAAAAGAGAAGAATGTCAAGCTTCAGAAGGTTAAAATACGTTTCAATATAACTTTCCCATCTACGTCTCAGTTTCCCATGTTCCATTCCCAAGATTTCCAATTACAATTTTCATATTTACGTATATTTATGCTGAGGGCTTCATGGCCATATAAATTCACACTGTGGTGGATTTATGAGTTCTGATAACGTGCATTGTCACAGACAAGTACCAACGTTTCGGAGAAATATATTCCTAACATTCTCACTGCTTAGTGACATTTCTCATAAACGTTGGAAGCAACTTCCCCCATTCTACTACGTCATGACACGTAAGAGGAAAATATGGATATTTTACATCGATTTTTCTTCTGCATTCCTAAATAGACCTATATTTTATATACTGAAGAAGAAAATCTACCCAGATAGAAACCGTCAGCCACCGATTAATATGTACAATGATAAGATTTATTACTAAAATAGTAATGAATCGATTTAATGCCGGCCTATTTGCAAGTTCTGAAAGTGAATTTGTGAAGTAGTAGTGAAGAGCGTGTTTGGATTTGAACACATAACCTTCATACTGACACCGCTGCTTCGTTAGATTTAGAAGATTGTTTCCCTTCCGCTCACTGTTTTTATAATAAACAAGTGTATCAATCAAATCTCCAGCGCAGTGTGTACCATTTAAATTAACTCTCTCATGTGATCAAGTAAATATAAATTAGACCCTTAAGCTCACACCAGTTTTCTTAGACTTTTGAGCGTTTCAGCGTAAAAATAATATTTTTCTTCCTAAATTATTACCCAAAATTAATTTTTTTACGTTTATACAATTCTACACTTCGTAAAACTTCTGGATCCACAAAATTTGGAAACCCTAATAATAGGATGGGTGACTGTCAGCTTCAGAGATCCGATTGTGCTTCATAGATTTAGCGCCCCAAAACTTTAACTAGAATATTGCTTACATTGTTTAGAAAGTGGAGAAATGTGGAAGAGATGGAAGCCATGATCCATGGATAAACATTGCATATGTTTAGAATGGCAGTGAACTTCAATGTGGAGGCGTAAGAAGTAAGAACACTGCGATAGAATACGTTGGGTGACATGCCTTCTTTGTATGCAAATGTTGTCAATTATTTAAGTGCCGACATGTAGGTACACAGACAGGAGTTCAGTGTGATGCAAAAGGGGTGAAGTAAGTTTGGAATTTTAAAGAAGACGATTCTAGACGGGGCTGTGTGAGACTGGATACCTTAGTGGGGGAGAATTTTTTATTTATGGCATATTCAAAGACGCTCTCAGCTGTTTGGATTACGTAGCTTCGAACGGCATATTATTAGTTTATAATGAATTCGAAAATGTAAAAGAAAGCGGTTGTTGCCTATTTTGACGTACTCTACCGGAATTTGGCAAAGGTTCTGAGGAAAACCAGGAAGAACCTGAGTCATAGTAACCGATCGCTGGGCTTTATCTCCGGGCTAAGAAGTTTACCGCCTTTTGCAATGGGACGGGTCAGTGCTTACTAAAAAGTCAGGGAAAACAAATGCCTCTCTGTTCACGTTGAGAATGACTGAAACCTACCATGACATTGGAGAAACTCTTCTGCGATACGTTGGTAAATATCTAGCAGAATAAATGAAGTCACATTCCAAACATCAACAATTTGTGAGTTCTGACGGTTGAAATATCTGCAATTCATGAAGCCCAGCGGCTAATATTACTTTCATCAACAGCAGTGACAGCGTATATGCACATTTTATCCGATTGGGAATATTTGTTACTGATTCCTTCTTTACCATGAGAAATTCAATAACAGCCCGTTGTTTAAAACGCACATCGCCATATCATGCCGTTTTGACAACATCCTGCACATGTGCAGCAAACCTCTTATTTCGCAACGTTGCAGTAGGAAGTGGCACATTCAAAATTAATTCCATAAAAAAGTGCAGATATTTCTTGTTGATTTTGACTGGAGTATAGAAATTGTTGCAAAATTTTTGGGCAACATTCTCATTTTATGTTTTGTATTTTCGGAGAATATATCCGAATATGAGGTTAAAAAGTGTATTTATCTCAGTATTTAACCAACTTGATGCACAGCCCCTGGTATCATCACGCCTATAGGTGTGATGATACCAGGGGCTGTTTAATGCAATTTTGACCTCCTGATGATGAGCACGTGTGCTCGAAACATGTACAGGCATGAAATAAAACTTATTGTGAAACAAATTTTGTGCGTCAAGTTGGTTAATTACTGAGATAAATATACTGAGATGCACGGTCAGCAAAACGCCCAAAAAATTACAAAAGTGTGTTTCTCTACGTTACTACAGTACGCAAAAAGACGTTCCTCCCTACAACACCAATCCGAGGAATAAACCGATAATTCCCGTATGAAATTTAGTAAGGTGTATCACTGCAAAAACAATGCACTAACTCCACGAAGAAGACGTGTCGCTGCCAGTCACCGAGCTGTCAAAAATTTCCCTGTCTTTTAGCGAAAACCTAGGCTCATTCTTATGTACACAAGTGTCCGATATGTGACCACAACCTGGACCAAATAAACCTAAGCCAAACACTCGTATTATACTTCTTTAAGATACAATCTAATGCGATCCTTTCATTTGTCAATAGATGTCACGTGTGTATTTTTTTTCGAGATTGTCATTGAAATATTTTTTTTCTCATTTTGGTAATGAACCCCTCACGAACCGTTCCTTTAATCACCCTGCATTTCACAACCCCAATACGACAGCATAAAAACATATAGTATGACTCTATTCATTATACATTACTTACTTACTTACTCCATGACGCAGAGTCCTTATTGATAAGCTAACTGGTTTGCAGCTAGTCAAGAAATTCTCCGCATTTCACGGAACCCGAAGGTTCATCATCGCACTCACAAACGTCAGCCACCTGTCTCTATCCTGGGCGAGCCTAATCCATTCCATATACCCACATCCTACCTCCTGGAGATCCATCCTAACATTATCCACCCATCTACGCCTAGGTCTCCCCAGTGGTCTCTTTTCCTCCGGTTTCCCCACCAAGACCCTATACACCCCCTCTCCTCACCCATACGCGCCACATGCCCAGCCCATCTTATTCTTCTCGATTACATCACACGCATGTTGGGTGAGGAGTACAAATCATTTAGCTCCTCGTTAATTCATTATATATTAATCCACAACATTTTGAATCTTATTTGGAAGAGTTACACAAAAAATATACCAACAATGACTCTGTAAAAACTACAAATTATACAGCCAAACTGAAATGGATGCAGATATCACTGACAGCAACGACATAATCCAGGCGCGGCAAGTGTGATAAGCTATAGAAAGCTTGCCTTTGGAGCGGTTAGAAATTTTAATGACGTCATGCTTTATTATAGCAGTACAGTGAGATGAATAAACGTAAACGGAGAGTAAAATGTCGAAGTTGCAATTAAGGTACAGGTCAGAGAGTCTGAATTCTCGGTCCCACTCAGTGTTACATAACAAGCTGTGCGCCAGTTTCGAGCATGATTCTGTACCCAGGAGACCCTCTCGAGTGAAACACGTTCGGCACGGCCCTTAATGAGCATGTACAGTCTGCCAATTGTACAGTCCACACTGCCTAAAACACTGAATTTAAATGTGGTTTCTAATGCAATAAATGTGCCAAGTTATTTACACACCGTAAAAATAAAAAAGCTTATGAGTAAATTCAAGGAAGTCTATGTGGTAAAGATTGATTCACTGTAGGTTACGACGCTGGTTAGTTGGGTGGATGGCTGCCGATGTTTCAAGGAAAATACTGCCTTCAGAAATCAAGCAGCCTTCTTGGACTGAGAACACAAGAAAAGATAAAATGGCATGGCATAAAAACTTGAGAAATCAGGAACCCATTGGGAAGACCTTGAATTCCGTACGGCTTTAAAAGGTGTTTTCCAAGGATTTGTCAGAATTATTAAGAGAATTTTCGAAAACTTGGGCCTAAATATTCAAACACTCAAAGGTCTAATTATCACTTTTCTTCAGAGCGCAAGTCAGTTACTTTACCAGTTCAGGACAAAACGTCTTAGGGGCAACATATTCGAATCATCCATAAGTGAATAATATGTAATAATAAGTATAACTAATACGTTAAACAAACACAATCACAAGTTCATAAATATTAAAATTTTAAGCGTGATTTGTCTTATATTTTTGTAGTAGACATTTTAATTTACATTTTACAGAATTTGTTTTTTATTTCAAGTGTTTTTGCCGAATTTGGAAAGACTATGAATGACTTACGTATTAAGTAAGACTAGGAAGGCATCGATAATGTGTTTATTTACGCGGTATCACAATACATATATAGAGAGACTAAAAAAAAGTAAAGCCTTTATTGAAGACGATGTTCAATATCCGAGCCGAAAATAAAAAAGTGTGAGTTTCGAAACACTAGGCAAAAACCGCGAGATTTTCTCTTTTCACAGCGGTGATACTGAAATTGAAGTCGTCTGTGATGCTACGTCCTGGCAATTGTTAATTAATTATTGATATTTCGAGGAACTTTAGTACTTTTCTGAGCCCAGCAGGACTGCATGACCCCTGCAGGTGAAAGCAATATGCTCTTTCTAAAAGTCGGTGACAGGTTACCAGCCGCCACTGTGCATCGTCCCTGAAACATCAGCACAATAGTTAACCACTGAGTCGTTAGGGTCGATCTTAGTATTAGCTGTAGACTATGATGTAATCCTTACTGAATGAGACAGGTCACATTTCATTCTACTGTCGACAATAATCACATAAATGTTAACGCGCGCCCTTTATGGTAAAACAAAATGCAACATTCGATAAGCAGAAGGATTATTCAACCAGTTGGTTGGAAACTTTCCGCCCCGTCGAACGGTATCGACAATTGTTACAATCGCTGGGCACACGTGTTTCTATGCACAAGTACATACAAACACACACACCACACACAATTTTACGGACCATAACACTACTATAACTTCAATTGTGGTAGAAGTAAATATCAGCGGGACCACCTAAACTGCCAGGTTAATCTCCAGACCACGAGATTTAGTACAAAATAGTAGGATTATTTAGTATTTATCCGAGAAATATGACGGTACGGGCAACACAATAGTAAAATTATTATAAAAATTCTAACTTTGTTGTATCGGTTTCGTCAGAACAACACAAAATATACATCGAGTGAAATTTAACTAATATGCCCCACTTTATTGTCGTGTTAATTCTTTCTGTCTAATTAAAATCATTGATAAGCATTAAACTGATACTAATTTCACACTGACGGAGCTTTCTTGTGGGTTTTACTGACCTATAAATACCTGATAACTATGAACCACGATCTGTCACTGACGACTAGATGTCCGATTCCCTCTTATCCAAGTCAGCTTCATTTGAGCGTCCCTTACACACTACACACGCCAGACGGATAACAACAGACCACATTATCGACATCTCTCAATTTACTGCACATTATACTGAAACGACTAGCTAAGAGCACTGCTGAATTCGCCGTAGATATCTCCGTGTCCGTTGAACGTAAGCATTGAATGGACAGCTTCCTTCCTGATATCAATTACTCTGTAAAACGGTTCTTACTAAAGCAGTTCAGGTACAGTCTGATATTATCAAACAGCAGCAATGACAGTCGGCATTACTGCTTCATATTCGGCAGGTGTCACTGTCCCATCTCGACCAAGTTAACTCGACTTGTTTTATTTTCTGACAAATTTAGTACTGTCCAAAGCGACGATATATTTCTTCCAGATGCTTACAAATAGCATATTTACCCACATACTAAATGCGTTCGCTGTTGAATGTAGGTTACCTGTGTAGCATTGCATAGCAGCAGTCCTCTGTCTTATTGTAAAAGGAAGCCACGATAAGCACGACACTTACCTAAAAGAGAAAGAAGAAAACCAATTAATAAACTAATATAGAGGCAAAAAAATTAAAAAAAAAGCATTTTTATAAAATGCAGCGTTATAGATGACGATATATTAATGCTACGTCTATGAACTACGCGAAACGATAATTTTACAGGAGTAATAAGATATAAAATACAGGATTTTACTCGTACATCACACTGGAAATATAAAAAATTTAGTTTCACAAAAATTGCTGGGGGTGTCATCTATTTTTCTAAATACATGCACCACACTCCCTATATGTTACATTTATACAGCGCAGTGCACGTAAAGTTGGTTTACAAGTTGATAAAAGTATAACGTTCAATGTTTGTCCCTTTTTTTAATGTTTTGTTGACCGTGCATCGTGATATATCCGTACAATACGAACCAACAGGATGCACTATTTACTCTCAATTTATTTCAACAAGTAACCTCTACATGTTTCGAGCAGATTTACTGCTTATCATCAGAAGGTACTAGTCTGCATATACAGCAATTGGTATATGTCATGCGTTTATGTTGGCTGGCTGCTAGCAGCTTGTTGCTTAATAACTGAATAATTCCGTTTGATCTCTAGGTATGTTGCAAGTCGGCTATACATCTGAGAGCATGAGCAAAGAATTATTTGTCACTACGATCTGTTTAGTCAAATTATGCCTCTAAATTAGGCCATGATCAACGTTTCAGTGCACAATGGGACACTTTACGCGAAGACGTATGTAAGTTTTATTTTCCGGCCACACAAACATTCCATGAAAGCAATATTAAATAAAAATCCAACTAGATGCAACAACATGCAGTCTGATTTATTTTACTGCAAAATCACCCTACATGTTTCGGGTGTCACAGCATCCATCATCAGGAGTGCTAAAAACTGTAACCGCAGCCTGCGGTACAGGTCATAATATCGGTACAGCTACTTCCCTCCAGCGTGGTCAGATCCCGATCCTGATGATGGGTGCAGTGACACCCGAAACATGTAGAGTGATTTTGCAGCAAAATAAATCAGGCTGCATGCTGTTGCATCTAGTTGGATTTTTATTTAATAGTGAATTATGATGCACGGAACCATGAGCTTAAAATTCCATGAAAGCATTACTGTGCGACACTAAATATTGTACATAGTTGACAATGACATAAAACGCTACAGCACACACACACACACACACACACACACACAGACAATGCACTGTTGCATTTCCGCTGCAAAGTGAGTTATGTGATCATGCCACGATGTTACGATATACTAACATTGTTTATCTTGTTAATATGGTTCGTGGTGTATATAATAACCAATAGACTCTAATGGGTTAAGAAAAAAATGAAGGAACATTTGTGTACAGGCACATTCCTAGGCACAGGCGTGAATAAAATAAGAAGGCGAAAGCATTACAAAGATTTATTAAGTGAACTATGAACTCTTAATAACGTAATTTATCATGCAGTTTAAGTTTTAAATCACAACTTGAGTTCTGTATCCCATTCCCAAACTTGATATTACTGTAAACCACCATTTGTTTCCGACACGAGCCGGCAATAAGTCTTAAAAAAAAAAGACGCGGAGATTTCATGTAAATCCGGGAGAAAAAGTTTCAAAGTTGGTATCGCTGTCTGAATAATAAGGGCGCGTAATACTTAAGCCTACTTTAGAAATATGACGATAAAGTAATATTAGGCCATCTCCTTTCCTACGCGCTCTTCAGTTTCTAAGCATCTGAGCCGCGCTGTTAATTCTGCATCTGATCTCAATTATAACCGTACTGCAGAATGATGAGTGGTTCACTTAAAAGCTATGCCAAACGTATTCATTACTCAAAATAATTATAAAGCATGACTTTAGAATAATGATGATGGAAATGTATTTCACCGTATCAGCCGAGTGTGTGCGTGGAGAGACCGAGGGAAATCAGAAAAACCTGAGTTGGGCCACCTTTAAAGAGGGGGTTGGGTATTGCGTGGTTTTACAAAATATGAAGTTAGAATTTATGTAGTTGCTGAGTCACATCACACAATTCGGTGATGTGCCTACTGACAATAAGTCTTCTGCAGTGCATAGGCCTATCGAATGTGTTAACCCTAGGCCTAAAATAATATTTGGGTATTGTGTTGCTTAATATGCTATTGTTAAGTTGTTAGTTCTCATTCTGAGCTTTCGCCTGTTTAAATCCTATTGATCTTAAATACCATCTCGTTATGGCTCTCCCTCCACCTCACTTCTGCTCTCTTCATCCGGTTTTCCGATTCACATTTAATATAATATGCGCAGTTGCCTGAACTTTTCAGTTATGTGACCTTGTTGCCAGTGAGTATTTTCGTCAGCACAATTTTCTCATTCATGTTTGGCCATTTGTTTTCAGGAGCCTCTCGCTCCACTTCTGCATTTTTTTGGGGAGGAATATCAACAATAGATGGTATAAATCAGAAGCTGCACAACTCGTCAGCTCCACTTAATATATGGTACTGTGTAACAATATATTATTTTGCATCTGTCATGACAATGAAGCTTTATTTCCAATGAATATGAGAGAAATTAGCGGGTCTCTTTATAAAACGAAGGATAACTAATTTTAATGTAGTTTTCATAATTAAATTATTTATTTACATTTCTAGTGTTGTTAAATTTTAATTTATTCATTTATGTTTTAATTATAATGCTACTGGTACTCAAATTTCTGACAATACTATCATTAGCCCAGTTGTAGACCTATAGCATGTAACTGAAGCATTATTTGTGAGTACGCCTCATGAAGTGGAAAGGATGTAGTAAATACTGTCGTGTCCCTCTCTGAGTTGCTATCGTATTATCCGCTTAAAGTGCCTGAGAAAAGACACGGTTATATTCAGCCACCATAGTCCGTGTCCCGGCAAAATTCCACAACACCGGGCACAACCACATTGCACGATATGACAATATAAGTTGTTCAGATTATTTCATATAGAATTGTTAGTAAGTCTGTGGTTGCAAATACATGGATGGAGATGTCTTGACCTAATTTCAAGTCCTATCTCATAATTTGCCCGAATAGGCTGAAGAAAACAATGATAAACATCAGAGAGACTAGCCAGTGTCCAGACTCAGCTTTGAGCCAGGGACTTATGGAATACGAAACACGACTGTGAACCTTTCTACCACAAAGTTCGTGTTTAAAGTTTTAGATAAATTTATGAGCCTTTGTACTTGACAGAAGAGATGCATTATACTGAAACTGATCCTTCTGAAAGAAATTGGCGAAAAGTTGCCCGTTCTGCCATCTTTAGATACCTGAATGTGAAGTTTAATCTTTATCCAAACCTGCAGTTTGAGTTACCGTGGAAGGGAACGAAATACCAGTGCAAGCAACGAAGGAATATGGGGAATGGCCATATTGTTCCACTCTTTCTTAAACTCAGCATTAGGTAGGGACAAGTGGTCAAATTTATTCCAAGGGTAAGAAGCCCTGTGAACCATTCAGTGTGAGGCTCTTGGGTGAACGTCAAAGCCTCTTTGATTCTAGGAGAAGACAAAATAACCTTGTTCTGCAGGGAATCGAAACACGATAACTTGACTGTCTAATGCTTGCGTCTCCAAGCCTCTTAAACCAAAAAGACTCATACCCGTTATTGTCGGGTTGGTTTAAATGGACAATACTACGGCAGTTACCATGGATGGAAACACAAGAACGCGTTTGTAACCAAGAGTACATTACGAACATTTTTAAAAAGTGGCTGTCTGTGACAGCATAACGTATGTTTATGATCAACTGATGTTATACAGTGCCTACTGGGTTCAAGACAGAGTTCCCATCGCAGGCGAACGGGATAAGGGAAGATATTAAACCGCGAATGTCTGTGCAACCTCCGGTCTTTTAACAATAACAAAAAAAAATTGATACAATTTTTTTTATCGAGGAATACAATTTATTTATAGACTCCTTTCAAAATAAATGCTTCTATAGAGTTGCTCCAAGGTTTTGCTCACAATGGGACTCAAAATAGAACAGCGAATACGATTTTGGGATTTGGAAAGCAATCTGAAGAAATCGTAAGTTTGATAAAGAGATTCGGATTTAACAGTCCCTCTCTTTCATGGACATTAGCAAAGCTTTGAATTCAGATCGTACTTAGTATTCCGTAAAAGTCTAATTTCATCGTATTGCGTTCAGAATTTAAGACTGAAGCAATTTCAGAAAGAACAGTGCATCTACCATGAGGGCGGGTGTTGCAGAGCGCGGAAGGAAGGGCGTAGGCCGAGAAGCCAGCAAAGTGTGACCCGCCCTGATGTTGGACAAGACCTACCCTCTATAGAACCTACAAGAACTTGCCACATTCTTGCTATACCCGCACGTGACTTTCGTGGGGTGCGAATAACTTACAATTAAAATGTCTCAGAATAGAAACGGCGAAGCAGCCGGAGAAAGTTAGCAACAGAATTGTACAGCAAGAGTATTCAGCGTCTTCATGTGACAGCCGTCACGGTCGAAAGTGAACACACACTGAAAAGCAGTTACCTGAATTTTGACGTAACCTTAGCCAGGTTTGAATCTCTACGACAAAACAAGGCTGTCTAATTACCGGCACGACAATTGGTTTTTGTGCAGTCCGAACAGAACCCTTCTTTCTGCTAAAATGTGAGTTACTTTTTCCTTACTTTTTAAAACGGTGGCTACACGTGGTAAGAAAATTTCACTAAACATTACTACTAATAATATTTCTGATAGGCTAACTATTGAAACTATTTCAGTGACGGACATAGAATGCTGTTATATTAGAAGAGAGTTTTGGCAGCCTAGTGCTTCGGATAACCAGCAAACACCGGAAGAAATAATTGTAAATTTTACCTAAAATAATTATACGTAAGGCACAGAGTAATTTTATGTAAGGCTCACACTAATTGTGTATAAGGCCACAATAATTTTATACAAGGCCTGCAGGAACTATAAATAAGAGTCACTGTAATTTTAGATAAAGCCAAATAATAACAACTGTATATAAAGGCTGAAGTAATTTTACATAATGCCTAAATAATTGTATATAGGGCCCGAAATAATTGTATACAAGTACCATAATAATTGTATGCACGGCCCACAGTACTTTTACATGGGCCCCAAAATAACTGAGTATAAGCCCCACAACTGGTATAGGCTATATAGAGCCCACTAAAAACTTATATAAGACCCAGAATAATTATATATATATGCAGCCAAAAGTAGCTGTAAATAAGCCTCAAAATACTGTTACAAAATGTCTACAATAATTACATATAGGCCCACAGTATAGAACGCAAAGTCCAAACGTTTTCCGGGTCAACGATTCATTCCAATCAGAAAAGGGAGGGAAATTATTTTAACTGCCCAGCTGGTGAGTCGGTAACTGTCTTTGTTAATCAATTATGTAATTAGAACTTCCTTATTCTTAAGCCGTGGGCCAGTTTTAACCAGAGCATAAATCTCGACATTTCCCCCAAGGCATTCTAGGAAAGTAAATGTGTTTAAGTGAGACACCTACAGCTCTAAGTACAATTCGATAGAGTGCCGTTCGTGATACTGAGCATTGAAGGCTTACAATAGCTTTCCTCTATTTACCGGCCAGGCGACCCGGAATACTCAGACTCTCGGTTCCTCCTGTCTTCGCTAGAATCCGTCTTCAGTAACCAGTCGGGCACTACATGGTTGTTCCATTCTACTCCTCGTGCAGTCACCCATTCTCTTACTGATAGCGCTTCTTCTAACATAGTAAAGTTTACCCCAGTTTATTCGGCCTACATGTGCTCAACTAAAAGTGTTTCCTTACATTCATCATATTTAATATCAACTTTTTGCAATATGTTTTTATTTGTTAATTATTGCTCCGCCATATTTCGGCCCCAGCTGTTGGCCATTTTCAGGTAGTTAGCAAGTTTTTCGATGTGTGCAGTTTTTGTGTCAACTTATTTTGTGGCAGTTTTACATATACGATTAAAATTAAAATGTTAAGAACCTTAAAAATCAGTTTATGCAATAAAAAATTATATTACGTGGACACCGATGCAATTTGATGTGTCCAGACATCTGAGTTTAGACTTTCTTCAAAAGAAACATTCCCGTAATCAAGTTTAAGGTACCTCGTGTTCCAGTTATGGAAGAATGTAACACTACACGTGATTGAGTCAAATAATTTCCAATCAAACACAATATACATCTCGTATACAGAACCTTTAAACAGCAAATTTATCGGGTTTTAATTAGGCCATCATGGGCCGGTTCAAGATATTACAAAGAGGTTTAATGAATCTTGTACAGCCTGATGATGGCTTCACTCAAAGCCGAGAAATGTCGCTGTTGTTATGTTCTATACAACAAACATGTGTTAAGTCTGACGAATAATTATTGACTCTTTCCATATTCGTTCTTTTTTTATCCTCCCAAAATGCCCTGTTCTATAGTTGAATAAAGACAGACCAACTTGATGTCACTTGCTTTTTTATTTCATTATTTAATGCTCAACTTATTTCGGATGTTAGTACATCCGAAACATGTTGAGCATTAAATAATGAAATAATAAAGCAAGTGACATCAGGTTGGTCTATCTTTATTCAACTATCAAAATGATGCACGGTACAATAAACATAAGCCCCTGCTCTGTGTTATCTGCTCATGTTTCAGCTGCAGAGATCAGAATTGGCCTGATAGCACTCTTACTCACTGCCACCTTTAGTCCTGTCTACGTATATAATCTTCTTCCACATAATGTTAGTGGAACATTCGAATAAACTAGCTGCCCCACCTTCTTATGGCTTATTTCTGTCTGTAGGCCTACGTTGCTTGTAATTCAAACTCCCACATATTTAAAAATTATCATTCGTTCCATTTTTTTAAATTTCCTTCTTGCAGCGTTATGGATAGATTATTTTTTATTTCAGTTGTGGAAAGTCTCAACTTTAGCCTCTGATCACCAATTCAACCAATACAATGTCCTATGCAGATCAGTTAGTCTTTCCTACGATTGGTTAGCTGCTTTACCAGTCTTATGTTTAGCCGGTGTCTGTGTCGTTACCAGATGATCCAGCAGTAAGCACCGTGAATGATACGTGCCATCTGTTCCACTGCCAGATGTGATGCAGTAATTGTAAATATGCTTGTGTGAAGAGCAAGTTTATAAAGTGGTTTTGTATCCTGTGCTTGTATAATTATCAATTTTTTTAATATGTAAATTTCAACAAGAGGAATATTGCCAGATTGACAGTTTAGTGAGAGAGCGGGGATTGTAAAGTGGTGAAAATAAATAAGAGAATGTGGAAGTGGTAGGTTTACACAACTCTGCGTTGAAAGTTTCAAGTCCTTGTCACGAGTACGGGTCCCTGCCGAAAGAGAATGACGCTAGGCTTTTTGCGAATGTCACAGTAAGGGGGCAGATTGCACTGACTGGACTGTCATTAGACTCATTTATTTCAATAAACCAAGAAAACTGAATAACTGTCTACAGTTTGTGTAGTAACAGGACGAGGTAGCCGTGGTAGGTCAGGCAGCGTAATGAAGAGGCCACTGAAAGTAAGACCTGGGCCCGATTCCTCGTGGTAGGAAACATTTCGTATTCCCCACCGTGTAGAGACCGGCTCTGGGGCTCGTTCACCATCTTATCCAATAGGGATTAGGGGTTATTTTTCCTGGAGTAACGAGAAAGGGGAATTTAGCTGATCGCCTATTTCCCTGTAGCGTCGAGGCGAAGATGCAAGTGGCTACACATCCTATCCGCATGAATATGACTTCACGTCGCAGTGCTTAGGACCAACTGAACACACAGACAAATCTCACCTTAGTATTAGTAATAGTAGTTGGCCTAATGGGAGTAACAAAACTGTAAGACGGCATAAAACTGTTGACAATCATCATTTCCATCATATTCATGTTCTTAGCACCATCTACATTTCTTCAAAGTTAAGAGTAATTCTTAGCAATGATTGTACATAAAGTTAACTAAATAATATTTAAAGTACAAGAAGACGAAAGATTATTTACAACAAATACGATAAGTATAAATCACTTCAATTCTTTATGTATGTATGTATGTATCTATGTGTGTGTATATATATATATATATATATATATATAACATGCTGTCGTAGTAGTCTAATAGCCAATTGCAACAAAGCACAAATGTCTACATTTAATATGGAAATATATAAAAGTTAATACTGAAATAATTTACTTAGGGTAGCATATTTTCATGCCTAAGAAAAAATTTATTGGATGCGATAAAAGAACATGTAAACAAATCTGCTCTTTAGAATGCCAGTTTTATAGAACTGCGATCAAACTACATGAAAAAACAGAAAATTTACAAAATAAACACAGGGTACATATAAAGGACAGGCACTAAGGCAGTATCAATACAAAGCCGGTGCTTGTACCCCGTAAATCGTGTGATACTACATACTGTAAAAACTGGTCTCCTTTTTTTTTTTTTTATCAACGCTCAACAGAGTACCCTTAGAAATGACTATGCCACGCGGTAAAACCCATGTTGTAAGTAGAGTCATGCCATCACAAGAGAAGAAGGAAACTCGAGGTGCCAGGCATATAAAATGCACGGCAACATTTCAAGTTATGATCCTCATGGAATAACGAATATAGGCGATGAGCAAAGGGATGTAAGAACGTGGCATCCTGGAGCAGTAGCATGTCTTCGGTGCAATATTAGAACAAAAAGGATAACATGAAGTGGAAGGATAATAACATGAAGGAGGGACGGAGATGAAGACAAGAAGGTTAAAATAATAATAATAATAATAATAATAATAATAATAATAATGCCGAATGTGGAAGAGCAAGAAAAATGAAACTGACAAGTAATATACTGGATAGAAAAAAGACGATAAAGAAGAGAAAGAAGAACAATTTGAAACTGAAACGTGACCTGTCTTCATCAACATATGACCTTACAGGTACTGAAGCAGCTTGTCTAACCTGAATTCAGAAAGGGAATTGTATATTCTGAGTGTCTTAAGGAGAAGACATGAAGCAGTTATTTTAATTCTATAGTGAGTTACTTTGAGTTCTTAAACGCCTTCTAGTAGACATTTGTGTTACTTGTTTCAGCGTAGCCAATGGGTTGGTTCTCATACTTCTATTCAGGAAATTAAAAAAAGAATAGAAAAGTATAAATACATATGTGACCGGAATTAGCAGGCAACCACCCCCATGCGGAATCCTAGCATAGGCTGTAACACACATTACATTCAGGAATGGTTCCACATAAAGCAAATCAGTATGGAGCTATAATTAAAATAATGCTCATATCCGACAAGCTCTCGCTCAAGAACAGCGTGTTTGTGATGATTTGCTTTCTATTGTTGGAAATGTAATTTGTGACTCAATAGCAGCTGACTAACAACTATGAACATTTAGTTCATGTAGATTTCTTGTGATAAGGACTCAGAAGTTACTGGTTTCATGTAGCAGGCGATTAGCAGCTGCTGGATTCATGTGACAGGGAGTCATTAGTTACTGGCTGCATATGACAGGTCAGTTAAGTACCTGCTTAACGGTACGGATAGTCGGAATTTAGTGGTTTAATGTGACAGGGGGTCAGTAGAGATTGACTTCATGTGTATGCATTCAGTAAGTATTGGCTTGACATGACAGGAAGTTACGTACTGGCTTCATGTGACAGGCCATCATCTTGTATTGGATCCACATGACTGCAGTCAGTTGGTGTTGACTTCATGCGACTGCAGTCAGTTGGTAATGGCTTCATGTAAAATACAGTCAGTGTGGATTGGCTTCATGTAAAATGCAGTCATTGTGGATTGGCTTCATGTAATATGCAGTCAGTGTGGATTGGATTCACGTAAAATGCCGGCAGCGTGGATTGACTTCACGTAAAATGCAGTCAGTGTGTTCTGATGTCATGTGACAGTTGGTACTGGTTCGACATGACTGCAGTCAACAGTTGTTGGTTTCACATGCCATTTAGTGTCGGACAGGAAGGGGAAGAGAGCAGAAAGTGTAGCAGCTTCAATCCCGTTTAAGATATAAATATTAAAATGCATTACCCTATCTCATGAACATCAGAACATCAGATAAAACATAACCAGCTACTTTCAGCTATACCACTAACCTTACGTTTGGCTCACTCTATTGGTTCGACATTATGCATGCAGTTCATTTTCATTTAGGTTTTGTTGAAATTATCACGCATGAACGTACACATAAATACTACGTAATGTACAAACAGACAAATGTGTCACGAATTTTCTACGTGTATGTTATGAAGCTACAAGCCATTTTCACAACTATTTCTAACAGAAGTCCAATAATCCATAACCTGAAAATGATTATCCCATAAACACTCTACTCAGTAACACACAATCCGGTATGTAATGTAGCCATAAAGTCACACGAGTGTCGGTTGATATCTGTAGGCACTTTACATCTGTTTGTAACTCGAAATACCATTAAAATATTTTTACTTTCATATTGTCCTGAAAATTGGTACTAACGATTTCGATCACATTTAAGCAAATATTATATTTTTTAATTGTGTATGGAATATTAAAATTATGTAATAAGACCATGTAAAGTTTTGCTTTCACGGGGAAAGTAGTGTAAGTCATGGCAGCAATCAGTAAAAGACCTCGATGAATGTACATGTAAATGTATTAACATCTTATGAAGTATATATATAGACAACTTGCTACCTGTTGGCTAAATTCATATTTCATGCCAAAGCGTCATTTAAAAATTCCGTATTTCAAAATAAGAACTTCAAAACGAAAATTCTTTTGTATCAATTTTCACTTTTTTCAATAAACGAACATTTCTTTAGTCCTACAGCCATCTCCAGAGTTACCAAACAAACAACGACTACAAATGTTATACAAGTCTCTAATAACATTCAAAATTTTTTTGTGAAAACAAAATTGGTATGCATTATGGTGAGCCTAAAAATAGAAACGAAATTTAAAAAAACGAAAATATTCGTATATTTTGTTGTGTAATATGAATGATTTTATAAATATAAACAAAAATTATTCGTGCAATTATTTTACGTTACGTCTGTAGAGATAACTTCACACAACCAGATAAAATGTTTACACAGATCGTAGATCACAGAAGTAGGTGAAATTACCAATCAACCAGTTTGAACCAGCCCTAATGGATGATGTCTTTAAGAGTCTCAAAATGTATAATATTTTCAAAATATATCCTATTGAAACTACATTAATGCAAAGAGGGGCATAGAAGTTGCGTTGCTTTGAATATTGAGAGATTACAGATTCTAATCTCTAAAATGAACCTAATTAAGGTGGTATGAATTCCTGTTGTTTCGGTTGGAATATTCGTTAAAATTTAGGACTAGTTTATTTAAATAAAACACAACCTTCCCTTTCACATTATTTCTTATTCATCTTGCAACAATTATCCTACAAATCGATGCCACAAAAACAGACAGTTGGAAGAGCACATATAATAAACCAGAATATCATATCGCATATATACACTTTTTAAAATGGCCTCAACAATGAGGTGTCGAGGCTTTACGATCACACTCAGACACAATGTCGGTAGTATACATCTGGACGAGTGATCAGCCCTACGCAGAGACCTCTAAATGACAACACGCAACACTCATAAGAGAGAAACATCCGTGACCCCGGCGGGATTTGAACCCAAAATACCAGCAAGCCTTAGACTGCGCGGCCACTCGACTCCCATATACAGGGAAGAGATGTGAAATTGCAGGTTCACTCATAATGCAGAAGGCAGGGTGAATGAAACTAGTCGATTCAAATGCAACCAAGGAATTTCACCAAAGTGGCTACGTCGCTCTAGGGAAAGTCGTCTCCGAGCTGTGTAACACACATTCAGAATTTCACGAACTGGTTTCTAAGATTAGGCAGTCACCATGTCTGCATGTCTTGTTGCTAATGTTCGGATCAATCAGACAGTTCCGAGTAATCATTTAACAGGCTCACATCAGTCTTTCAAGGACGTACCTTTCAAAATGGAAAACGTTCTACCGTTATTCAGCGAAATTTCCGCGAAATATACGTAGTCCATCTCCTTCAGAGCCATTTCATCAGCAAGACTTTGCCTAAAACTTAGAATTGCACAAATACCCCCATAAATTGAATGCACTTAAGAATATTAAGTCTCGATACTCCCTTACTGACTGGATGTTTTCACAGGTTGACAGGGGCAGATACGAGTAGACAAGCTCTGAGAGCCACACAGCGTCCTATTCAGCGGAAACCGGGGCTTCTGTACCTTGGATAACCTGTCGCACCGTGACACCAATCATCCGTCTCCCATTTCGTGCACAGATTCAGGATGGGTGAATTTATACTCCCCACTACGTCTTGACGCCAAGAAGTTTAATTACGCACAGTGACCAACGTAAATGTATATTCAATCCTACCACAAGAAAAGGTGTAAAGGTGAGTGCTCTTGTATCGCTGTTACGTAGGTACATTCTCTAAAAAGAAATATCGGAATAGGTCTACAGATAGTAATTTTATGAACACTTGTTAAATCTGCGATGAAGATTTATATTAGGAGAATCAAGTCTACTAATCCTTCGCCAACTCCATAAAGTGCGTTTGAGGGGTCGAATACACGTAAAAATTCTTGGAAAAATTCATTAAATGTGTAATAATAGTAGTAAAAATAATAATAATAATAGCAAATGATATGTTACTAAGAGGACTGTGCCTGCAGGCAAACAACAGAATTATTTCTGTTTTTGCGCTTTATACATTATTACATAAAATAAGAATAAAGAATTAATGCTAACAATTTTAAATATTTCGTCCTTCTTACGTATATTGCACCGTGCAACATTGTGATAGCTGAAGAATAAGAGACCAACTTGATGTCACTAGTTATTAAGTTTTATTTCACTTCTGCTATGCTCAACATGTTTCGGATATTAATACATCCATCATCAGGAGCCTGCGACTTTTCTATTGTATCACCACAATGGTCGTGTGTTCTTGTTTCGATGTGTGTTGGACTTTCGATGTGGCTGGGTTGGGGTGGTATCCGTGTAGCAGGCTTCAGCCTGCTACACGGATACCACCCCAACCCAACGTATACATACCAAGCTTTATTAATATCCAGTTGTCATTGTCGAGTTTTAATATTTTTCTCTTAGGATGTGAATATTGCTCCATGCAGTTATTAAGTCACATTTAACAATTGAAGGAGGACAGTTTTTCGTGAGGTTAATAAGTCATATTCAGCTAATTGTGTAGATCTGCAGCCCAATTCGCTTTTCTCTAGCCGCACACTATAAAGTGGACAGATTTTACGTCATCAGCATACAAGAATAAAACGCAATCTGTCAATAGGTGTGAAGTGCGGACCGTTTTAATCAGTGATTGAAATTCGGAAGGATTAATATGTCAGCTGCATGTCGCGATGAGCAGAAGAGTGGGCCCTACTTGTCATGCGTCACAAGGGGTGATAAACATAATAGGCACTCTGTGGTGATGGATAGGGAAGCGGGACCCTGACCGTTGTAACCCTTTAAAGTACAGTCGTTACTTTTTACACCTGCTTCAACATTCAACAGACCGCAATTTGTCCGCAACCTTTATTTACACGCATCGCATATTTCTAAAATTAAACAGCTACCATTTTTCCTTAAACGTCGCTAACCGACTGATTTTGTAATAGAGGAGAAGTGTGGTTTTCTATGAGGTATGAATTGACTTCACAGTATTTGAATTTTAGGCTCAAAACTGCTGCATTATGGCATTATGTTACTGATGCAGCCCTCCTGCAACAAACACAAAACTTTAGTTCATATACTACAAAACTGCTCAACTTCTTTTCACAGAAAAGCCCACTTCCCAAAACCTCCGAAACTTTTTCGCTGCACAGCCGAACTTGCTTCAAAGCTACCTGTATAACAAGAATAAATGGTTAGTAAAATAAAACCAACGAGTTGCGCTAAAATCTCAAATTTATTTTAGGAATAGGACTCTACATGTCTGGGGCAGTTTCTCTGTCCATCATCAAAAGTCTAGTAACGTACACACACAAACAGGTATATGTCATACAGGTTATGCCCATTGCTCATTTTTTGCAACCTCTGTCTTATCAGCGTGACAAGATGCCAAAATAATCCTTTCTGTTTTTCAAAGGGTGTTAATTTACAATACTTCCGCAATGAACCCTTTTATTGTATGAGAAATATCATCTAAAATATGTAAAAAATTCCCCCCTCGAAATTGCCATGTAAAAGAACAGTATACAGGATAGTGCAAAAATAGCAACTCGCAGTTGCAGTATTGAGCAAAAATACAATATGGAACTTGTATTTTTTGGATTAGACATTAGACATTCAAAAAAAACCGCACTTGGTATATCTTAGGGAAATACCAGACAGCTTGGTAGTTGAAGGAGTGCAGGAAAATTAGCATTAAAACGATATAAAGAAATATAATAATTGCGTAATTAAGAGTCGATACAACTAAGTGTAAGAGTACGTCTTTATTTGTGCAACGTGTTTCGACATATAACAGGGCATCATCAGGCTAAATACATTTGAGTATGAGAAATAAACAGGAATATATATTTATACATTCTTTTTGCACAAATAAATACACATATTCATGCATATAGTTGTGTCGACTGTTAATTGCATAATTATTAATTAGAAACATCAAGGGATGTCCAACATTAAAGAAATAAAAGAGATGTGATGTGTGGATGTAAACTGGTTTGATGAAGCTCGAAAATGGTAAAATTTAGGGCTTATTTGAAAGACTGCAATGTTATTAAGAATTTTTTTTATCGTTGTACCGTGCATTTTGATATCTATAAACTTCATACACCAACAAATGCACTATCTATTAAACTTGATAAAGTTTTAAAATTCACATTAAAAATCACTTCGGACTTGCCCCTACATGTTTCGGTCTACGACCGTCATCAGGGAGCCTTCACTAGAGCCTAGCTAAATTTATATTTAGGTTAAGATTCGGTAAATCTACGTCGTTATATGTTATGCTTTGGTGTGGCAGCATGTCATATGTATGGTGTGTGTGTGTGTGTGTGTGTACTGCTCGCTGTGTTGGGTGCGACTGCACTCAACACAGCGAGCAGTACACATCCGAGCGAGTGTGAACCGCAGAATTCCCGAGCTGTACATCGCAGCGCTGGTGTCAGTAAGGCTCGTATTTCTTCGGACTTCTGTTCAGAGCAATCTGTCTCTTGCCGACTGTCGTTTCAAAATCCATGCAGGTGACAACTCTAATTGAAAAAGCAAAATAATTTGTTAATCAACGAAATATTCTCGAAGATCGGAACTTAGGATCCCCGGCCTAAAAATTTCCAAAACTCTAAAGAAAATGACGCAAACAACAAACCTGTCATTTGTTTGATTAGAAGGGTTCGCGACTTGTTAAATGGTGAAAAGCTGGGCCTACCCAGAAATACGAGAAAGCAGTCACCTTCGAAAAGAAACTACCAACTGACACAGCGTCGCACTCCAGAAGCCTTTAGTTCCTCAAATCTGCCGCTTATTTCCCTGGATGCGGAAAGTGGAAATATACTTTTTTTTGGGGGGGGGGGAGGGGGTTGCAATGACCAAGTGCATAGACAAAATAAGTACGCGGATGTGAGAAGGACGAAGAGAGCAATTTAGTGTACTGAAAAACCAGAATATCATGAATTATACAGGCCATGTGGTACTGTTATGTTAGCGACATCGAAGACGCTACGTTGGGCTGAATACGTCCCTTGAATTGAGGAATAACGGAGCAAAGAATGCACGCAGAATTCTGATGGGAAAGCGAGGTACATAAGGTGCTGGTAGGATAACATACCAACTGAAACCAAGGGAGACGGATTTTGACGGGGGAAGCTGGAGGAATCTGGCAGAGGATCGTGTGTAGCGTTGAGATATTACGAACGCATGGATAAACTTCATGCTTTAAAACGTGGAACCGAACAATTTGTTTCAACCCGTAACGTCTCTGTCTTATATTAGGGAGGTTGTCGGTTCAAATCTCAGCTCGAACAAAGATCATTCTTATTTCTTTAATAATTTTCCTCAATCGCTTCAAGTACATGCTGGCATACTACCTTAAATTGGGTTATGACCATTCCCTTCCACATTTGTTTCAGTTCATTACTCACTAACAATGGATCAATCGATATTATAAACGCCCTTAAATAAACTAAAAATAAGCAGAAGCATCAAGATCTGAATTATTGAATAGATTAAGAACTATTGGCGTCTACAGCTGGATTCTTATAAATGGGATTAATTTTTTTTTACTCAATAAACAAGCAACTAACTAGGCAAGAGACTAAACAGAAATTTTGGAATTCAGTAGTTGATTCACAGACATATACATGTGTAAGCGAACTGCACGTTAACTTGGGATTAAGGGCTGGTGGGCGGTGCACGTGTAGGTCAGATGCGAAAGGCAGGTACGACCAGGAGCTAGGGTCCTCGTATTGATCCATGTACCCGCCGCACGACAGAACACTGCGTCATCCATGTGAAATGCCAATGCACTCTTCCTCAGTCGCTTTTATGTAACTCTTCGCTTATCTCTCACAATTCGAACATCGCTTGGTGCACGTATAAAAGCCCTTTCTGAGAAATTAGTGGTCTGGTAAAGAAATTCCTGACTCTCATTAGAAACAAAAGTTCACTTCATTGTCACCAGATCCCGCCACTGGCAAATCCTTGAGTCAAATCCACACTACACTCTTACGTTTAACTTATACCAATAAAGGCGAGAAATCGCCGACCCCAAAGGCTGTGGGGTTTTTGTTGCGTGTGGCGTAGGTAGCGGCCTATGCGACTAGCTGATCACTCGTTTAGAGGATTCCTATTGGCTGTGAGTGTCTAATTTTGTGTTAGCTAGGAACCTCTTTAATGAGGCGGCCTAGACACAAGTTTGGTTGTTGTATCACAGAAAATAAAGGCGAGTATTCAGACGTCTGACTTGTGCTGATCCCTATAGAAATTTCAGTGTTAACCTAATCAATTTACATAAGCTATTGGTAGTACAGAGACAGTTAGACTGCTTCAGGCTGTGAAAAAGTAGAGTTTCATTTACGTAACAACATGTACGTCCTTGAGAATTTGTACACTCTTCGAGTGGTCAAAATATTAAACAGTGGCTTAGATTCTGTGAGCGGCAAGCGCTGGAAATTTTTATGGGAAGAAATCAAATAAAAATTTCCAGACATAAAATATATATTCTTCCCCCCACACTTTTAACCAACAAATGCACAGAAATGTCTTTTAATTCACAATAATATTTTTAGAACAAACTCCTACATGTTTCGGGCTGTACTGGTCCATCATCAGGGAATACCTGTATAAAGCAGTTACTAAACAATATTTTGATCTGTTACATATGTGGAAGAAATGGTGGGATTCTTCCGTGTAGACTGATTATGTGGTGAAGAGAACTGTCGAAGAGTAAGTTAGAGCACCATATAGATGTACTGGACGTGTTCATGGTTCTTTTATTTCTTTGCATAAACAGTAGCCTTATTTGGTCTTTACTCAAATAACGGACAGACTAGTGTGTCGAAGAAAATAATTAATTTTTTCCTTTAAAACCTCACTCTTTTCCGCTATCCATTTCGTGCCTCTGTCTCCTTTCCTCCGTTCCACAGAATTCACTTCCCATCACTTTTGCTTGTACTTCCTATCGTTATTCGTATCCCCCTTTCCTTCCTTTCTCACTTTTACTTTAAAGTAGCAAAGAACTGACGTTCAAAACACGCTATTTCAGAACAAAAGCACACTGACCATGCTAATTATTCAGCTAGAAAGTTCAGTGCATGTGTTACCGAATATCTCGAGCGCGCTGCCAAGTAACACCGTCTGTGAAGCGATAAGAGTAACAACACACCCTCTGAGTACCCGTAAGCAAATTTATACACTCGATTTCATGTGGATGTACTTGGGAAACACCATAGCCAAAGAGTCCCTACTCAGCAGCTCTTTGACCAGACTTGCTGCCGGGCGTATTTTGACACGGGTAGCAAAATATGACACGCGGACCGGATCCGGCTCTCACCAACTTTATCTCCGGTCCTAGCTGCTAATTTGAGACATTTATTTTGCAGTGATCCAATAGGCTAAATTGTAATGTTTAATGGCTAATTTAAACGACGTATAGCGTATATAAACTTAAAAGCGACTGAAGATTAGATCTGGCAACTTTTAGGTGACCTACAACAATATCGAACTCCAAATTCACGAATCGCTGTGCACGGTGAAATATACAGCTGCAACCCGTGCACATTTACACTCAATTCTGTTACGAAAATTCGTAAACAGCGTTTAGCATGGTGGGAATAAAAACAGACACACATAATTAGGGTGGCTCCTTTCTTGAAGGAAAAAGCTAGATTCAACTCGATTCGCAGCTGTTGGTAGACAGTGCCGGGAGACAGTGTTTTGGAATCGGCGTTTATTAACGCACTGAAGCAGTGTGAATATTATACTTCTGAATGAATGCGGCTACTTAAAATGAGAGCAAGAATGCACCATATTATGGAATGTAAATACAGCGTATTTTAATAAATATTGGGAAGAAAAATATTCCTTCAGAGATGTCCCTCTACTACCGTGTTCGTATTTTAGAGTGACACAGTCTCCATATTCAAGGCTTTAAATGTTGATCCGTTTTATTTCGAAACGTGAAGAACATTGTGCCATTCTTTCTTCGCATGCTGGAATGAGCCAAGGCAAACTGTTTGCGTTGAACTGATATAAAAAGTGTTTTGCATATAAATGTCAGAAACACTAAGGGAAGTCTCGCAGTGGCAATAACTTAAATAAATATAATCAACTCTTTTTTAGACAGCGAATTTATGATAATACGAATGTCGGACGCAATGAAGCACGTCATTTTTAAAAGTATAAATTCATAAAAAAAAAACGTGCGTCGCGCGAGAAGACATAAATTGTGATTTGTTCACAGAGTTGAAGGCTTCATTTCTAATTGTCGTGCAGACTTGCACAGGTCTGGGTGGAAATACCAATGCTACATACACATACACACACATATATATATATATACAGGGATGCTGATAAGTCCTTAGCCCGACCCTGGAAGGAAACAAGCTACAGCGACCAAGACTTACAAACACTACACCAAAACTCATAGCGTACAAACAACAGGAATATATTCCTGTTGTTTGTACGTCGTAAGTCTTGGTCGCTGTAGCTTGTTTCCTTCCAGGGTCAGGGTAAGGACTTATCAGCACCCCTATATGTATATATATCAATAATATATAATAATGGTTAATCTAAATAACCATATTTTTCAATTTCATAATTATCATCAAAATTAATATTTGTTAAAAGCTTTTTCCTTTGCATTGAAAAATGTTAAAACTTTTTTAAAGATATATATATATATATATATATATATATATATATATATATATATATATATAATACGAGGGGAATGGGCAACTTTCGTGTCATCGTTGAATTACTCTACACGGTAGTTATGACAGGCAGAACGACTTGTGAACACTCATATGAACAAATGTAACATCGCTTTATCGCTAAAGCTACTGTGGAACAAGTTAATATCTTAAGCACAGCTGGGTCACAGAATTTGACATGCAACTTCTTAGCCGTCTGGAAGGGACATCAGATGCTGTCACTTGAACGTAACCCTACAGGGAAATGTTGTTTTGTTACCGCTTTATTTAGAGTGAGGTAAAGAACCGTTTTAAAAACAAACACTACAACAAGGACAGGTGAGAAAGATGTTAATTTCTTTTGAGTAAGATGTTCCAATCACGTAAATTTCATACCCCTGCTACCAATTTTGGATTATAAATGCACTAATGTTGAGTAAACCTTTATTTAGAAAAATTCTGGTGAGGTCCTCCAGACATTATGAGGTTTACAAGAAGAGGTGACGTAACTGACGTGAGAGGTAATAATTTACAAAAAAAAAAAAACTAAAACGCAAATATCGGAAAACTGACTGGTTACGTTTTGAAATATCGACAGATTAAAGATTTTTATTAAGAAAAACGACCTTTCTCTTCACAGTTATATAGAGAGATACAGGATTTAAAACCTGGGGTTTTTTTAAAAATCCGTTGAGGAAAGCAATTTTACATCCTTTTCTCTGCTCTATAAGAACACAGTCAGCAAAACATATCGATAATTATGTAGAAGACATAAATATATCAGGAAAGTAAGTTAGGAAATAAAATGCAACTAGCGATTTGTCCTTTACAGTTTCACGTTGAAAAGGCTCCAAGCAAACTTCAGCAGGAACGGATAATCTCTACAGTAGAGACGTATAAACATGTAGTTCGGTTCTGTGAGCTTTACAGATATTTTTTTATATTTATGTGCTTCCCTACGGACACTTCAAGGATTTCTGCAGGTAGCTGCTATAAATTCTTGCATTCACACGCCAAATTGCTTCAACTTTACGAGACCCTCTAATTTCAAATATGCCCCACGTATGAAAAGGGATTTTCAGAAAAAAATTTAGATGATAATTAAGAGGAGTAAATAAGTTTATTAAAGAATTAAAAGTACGGATAATTTTTGCGAGCAAGTACATTTCGCTCTCCTTAAAATTTACCACCCTTGAAAGAGGCCAATTTTTATTCAAGAAAAGTGGTGTTTTGGAGATTTTCGAGGATTGAAAAAAAACACCTTAAATTTAAGAACCACAATGATTTTTAGTTTGGAAAAATTAAAAAAGTGCTTCTAAAAGTTTGAGTAATACGGTACATACAAAAGTGAACAAACGTTTTATTTAATTAGTTTCGTCCAATCAAATTTAAAGGCATGGGCAGCAGATGGATATTTGGCTGAAATTTTGTGCACCGCAGTTTCAGGATTTTCGCTACAAATGCAAAACTTGTCAGAAAGTTTAGGCAGTACGTACTGTACATGCCCTCCAAAGAATATTGTGAATTCTGACAAGGGCTAATAAAATTTCGACATATGTCCTTATTGCAAGGAAAATTTAAATATTATTTTCACACTGACATATACGTGTGACACCTTGGCGGCCTAGATTAAAATTTAAGTTCTCATTCGCTTATAGGCGATTTCGCAAAATTGCGAAAAGGGACTATTAGCTTCGTCGTGTCTGTTTTCTTCATGTCCGTCCGTCCATCCTTCCGCTTAGAACAACTCGGCTCCCACTATAAGGATTTTCATGGCATTTGATACTACAGTATTTTTCGAAAATATGTCAAGAAAATTCAAGTTTAATTAAAATCTGACAAGAATAACAGGTACTTTACATGAAGACCAATATACATTTATGAACTATTTCGCCCAATTTTTCTTCGAATGAAAAATATTTCGAAGTTGTAGAAGATAACAAAACACACATTCTATGTTCCCAGAAAATATTCTACAGCGGCTGGATAGGCCGCAGATGACATTATGGTGTATGGGCATTGAATGCTGATTACCTAACTCTACAGACGCACGCGCAGAATAAGTAATAATTATTTTTTTTACTCGAAAGAATGGATGTGCCAAAGCGCCTCAATATTATGTTAAACATATTTTGTCTATCTTGTTTGGTGAATATCCTTGCCCTAATCTGCTGCAGAATAAAACTGCGATACAATGTGAATATTCATTTCGCAATCAAAAGCAAGAAAGCTGCTACAGCAATTCTTCCTTATACACACTTCCAGTAACTGCGGAACGCAACGCGGAGGTGAGATCCTCCCATTCCTAGGCTATCGCACACTGTATCCACGTATTCAGATTCTGTAACATTCTGACAATTTTATAACAATTTTTAAATAATTTACTTCATGGGATTCCTCTATCGTGTCTTGATATCGATAATAATAATAATACAAAAATATTTCGGAGAGAAAATGCAGTATTCTGGCTAAAAATATGGTTGAAACCCATAAAGTAGGCCCACTGGTTAAAATCCTTCTCAATTTCTTGAGTAGAATTTAAGTGACACATTTCCGTTTTGCTCCGATCAAGATATATATATATATATATATATATATATATATATATATATATATAAAAAAAACCCACACAAACAACACACCCACACCCGAGGAAACTATAGACTCTCTCCACAGACACCCTCAAC
>Ga0136643_10001092_pt1 | contig 32186 bp, 24 predicted proteins | sample TergutLab28metaG_FD_96883 | JGI IMG/M metagenome (GOLD analysis project Ga0136643, IMG submission 96883) | Labiotermes labralis P1 segment gut microbial communities from Petit-Saut dam, French Guiana - Lab288 P1 (version 3) (version 3) | ecosystem: Host-associated > Arthropoda: Insects >...
ACAAATTGCACAACGCGTTTAGTGGTTGTGCCTCGTACAATTGAGTCATCCACCACTACAACGCGCTTGTCTTTTACCACGCCGCGCACGGCAGAGAGTTTCATTTTTACGCTAAGCTCCCGCAATTCTTGTGATGGTTGGATAAATGTGCGGGCTACATATCTGTTTTTTATTAAGCCAAGTTCATATGGGATTTTCAGCGCTTCGGCATAACCAATTGCCGCACTTATGCCGGAATCTGGTGCAGCAGTTACAACGTCCGCATCTATTGGGGCTTCTATTGCAAGTGTTTTACCCATTGTTTTACGAGCTGTGTGTACATTCACGCCGTAAATGTCAGAATCTGGCCGGGCAAAATATATAAACTCCATACTGCAAAGGGAATGAAAGGTTTTGTCAGTATAGTGCTCTATTGTCATTCCGTTGTTGTTGATTACAACCATTTCACCTGGGTTTATGTCTTGCAAAAAGCTTGCACCAATCGTGTCGAATGCGCATGTTTCGCTTGCAACAACAAATGCTTTGCCTAATCGCCCAATAGATAGAGGGCGTAATCCATTGGGGTCTAGGGCGGCAATCATTTCTGTAGGGGTAAGCAGCAGATAGGCAAAAGCGCCTTTTAGCTGACATAGGGCGGCCTTTACATTTTCTACAAAAGTGTCGTTGTGCTGACGCTTAATAAGGTGCGCCAGTACTTCCGAACCTGAGCTAGACTGAAATATGCTGCCCATGTCCTCTAATTTCCGCCGTAATCCATGGTTGTTTACGATGTTTCCGTTATGACAGAGGGATAAACTTGAGTTTTCGAACTGAAACAGGAATGGCTGTGTATCTGCAATTTGGTTACTACCGCCGGAAACGATATGGCGTACATGACCTATTGCAGCGGTACCTTGCATATTATCCAGGGCATCTCTTGTAAATACCTCAGAAACTAGACCCATTCCACGGTGCTGGATTAATTCATCATTATTTTTTACTACAATACCTGCGCTTTGCTGCCCGCGATGCTGCAGGCTGTGCAGGCCATAATATGCCAGTTGTGCCGCAGAATCATCCGTACCCCATATACCGAAAATTCCGCATTCTTCTGCGGCGCCTCTTATTTCAGTAAGCATGGTATCGCTTCTTCCCATGATTTTTGCAAATCTTTTACGGATGCGTTTATTACGCTATTTATTATAAGCTGACCAGAGCTATCAACACTGCCTATTTGTTTTGCATTATTCACTGCTTTTTCAAATGCATTTTTATTTTGTGGGCATATGCTTAATATAAACCGGGATTGGCTTTCGGAAAATAAAAGTGCATTGTCGGCAAGTTCCATGTCAATTTTTGCGCCAAGGTCCGTTGAAAACAGTGATTCTGCCAATGCGATAGCAATTCCGCCTTCTGAGATATCGTGGGCAGATTTTACAAGTCCTGCTTTTATTGCATTAAGCACCAATTGTTGGTTTGCTTTTTCTGTTTGCATATTAATTTTTGGTGGGTGACCTTCTATTTTACCTTTTTGTAAAATTTGAAGTTCACTTCCGCCAAACTCTTCAAAAGTTTCGCCAATTATATAAATTAAATCCCCTGCTGCTTTGAAATTTTGCGTTGTGATATGGGCAGTATCTTCTATTAAGCCAACCATGCCAATTGTTGGCGTTGGGTAAATTGCCATGCCCGAACGCTCGTTATAAAGAGACACATTGCCGCCTATTACTGGGGTTTCTAGGGCTAAACAAGCCTCGCTTATGCCATCTATGGATTGCTCCATTTGCCAGAAGATTTCCGGGTTGTTTGGGCTGCCAAAGTTCATGTTGTCGGTTACGGCAAGTGGTGTTGCACCGGATGCGACAATGTTTCTTGCGGCTTCGGAAACCGCAATTGCACCGCCGGTGCGCGGGTCTAGATATACATAACGGCCGTTGCAGTCTGTTGTCATTGCAAGGGCTTTTTTTGTACCAGGTACTGCAATGACTGCCGCGTCAGAACCTGGGGGAACTATTGCGTCGCAGTTAAATTGTTCGTAAGCACATTTTTTGCTTGCAATGCTTGGTTGTGATAGTAACTTTGTAAGGGTTTCGTTGTAATCTGTAATTGGATTAATTTTTGCATCTGCAGCGTTTTTGTAATATTCAGCAACTGCTGACGGTTTGTGATATTCAGGGGCTTGTTCTGCTAATGCATCTGCAGGAACTTCTGCCACCATTTCACCTTTATGGAAAAGACGCATGAGTCCGTCATTTGTCACTTTACCAATTGCAATGGCTTTCAGTCCGTATTTTTGAAAAATTTCGTCAACTTCGTTTTCACGACCTTTTTCTACCACCAGCAGCATGCGCTCTTGAGATTCGGAAAGCATCATTTCATATGCGCTCATGTTATTTTCGCATTGTGGCACATTGTCCAGGTATAGTTCCATTCCCATGCCTGCTTTGCTTGCCATTTCGCAGGAAGATGAAATTAATCCTGCTGCGCCCATGTCTTGAATGCCCACTAAGGCCGGATGCTTCATTACGTCTAAGCAGGATTCCATTAAGGCTTTTTCTAGAATCGGATCGCCTTTTACAAATACGCCTTTGCCATCATCCTCATCGTCAAAACCAGCACTTGAAAACGTGGCACCGTGTACACCATCGCGTCCTGTTGGTGCGCCGACATAAATGATGGTATTGCCTTCACCATGGGCTTGTCCTTTTCGAATTTCATCGTGATTGATAAGACCGACACACATAGCGTTTACGAGGGGATTACCTTTGTAGCTGTTGTCAAAATAAACTTCGCCGCCAACAGTTGGCACGCCTAGATTATTGCCGTAATGGGCAATTCCTTTTACTACTTCTGTAAACAGATATTTAACACGGTCGGAGTCTAAATTACCAAAACGTAAAGAGTTTAACATTGCCACTGGCCGTGCACCCATTGAAAACACATCACGTACAATACCCCCTACCCCTGTTGCCGCACCATGAAATGGCTCGACTGCTGATGGCGAATTGTGGCTTTCTATTTTGAAAACAACCGCTTGATTATCGCCAATATCAACGATACCTGCGCCTTCGCCCGGGCCTTGTAATACGCGTGGGCCTTTGGTTGGCAAACGACGCAACAACACCTTAGAGCTTTTGTAGGAGCAGTGCTCGGACCACATGACAGAAAACAATCCTGTTTCCGTATAATTGGGCAGTCTTCCCAAAATGTCTTTTACCATTTGGAATTCTTCATCTGTCATTCCCATTGTGGCATAAAGCTTGTTTGATTCAATTTCTTGTGGGGTTGGTTCTTTTAGCATGTTCATTTCCTCCTAGGTTTAGTTTACCAGATTCCAGATTCATCTATCATTTTTAGGGAAGTGTTGATATCCCCTAATAAATTTAAATGCCCCATTTTGCGTTTTAATATTGCTTGTGATTTACCATAAAAGTGCAATTTACCATTTTTAAGCAGTGGGAGATATGGCTCTAAGTTGTGCATTGTATTTATGTCCATGTGGTCGCCTAAAATATTTACCATTACAACCGGCGTGTGTTGGGTAACATCGCCTAGGGGCAGGCCGCAAACCGCACGCACATGCTGTTCAAACTGACTGGTAATACAGGCGTCCATGGTGTAATGTCCGGAATTATGTGGGCGTGGCGCAAGTTCATTAATATAAATTTCCTCATTTTGATTCTCGGGTACAACAAACATTTCTATCCCTAATAATCCGATTGAATTTAATTCTTCAGCAATTTTTTTTGCATATGCAATTGCCTTGACTTCCACTTCCTTAGAGATTCGCGCAGGGACAATGCTCAGATGCAAAATATTATTCACGTGAATATTTTCGGAAACCGGAAACACTGAAATTTCACCAGTAGTACTGCGCGCCACAATGACAGAAACTTCTTTGGAAAAGGGCATCCATTCTTCCAAAATGCACTCATGTTTTTCGGCAATTTCTATTGCGGCAGGTAAATCTTTTTCAGATTTTAGCACTGCTTGTCCTTTTCCATCATAGCCGCCCATTGTGGTTTTTAACACACTCGGGTAAAAGACTGTGTCTTTAAGCGTTTCTGCACTGTTTATTAAATGGAATTTGGGTACCGGAATGCCCATATTTTTTATTGCAGATTTTTCTCTAAATCTGTGCTGTGTGATTTTTAATACTTCGCTGCCTTGGGGCAGGTATGCGTTTTTCTTTAAATATTCTAATGCGTCATAATCGATATTTTCAAACTCGTAAGTAATTACATCGCTAATTTCGGCAAGTTTTTTAATTGCGTCCATGTTATTGTAAGCGGCGGTTATTTGCATGTCACAAACCTGTGCACATGGGCAATTGGGCGTTGGTTCAAGCACTGCCACATAGTAGCCCATTGCTTTTGCAGCAAGTGCTGTCATTCGGCCTAGCTGTCCGCCTCCTATTATGCCTATTGTCTTGTAGGGTAAGATTGTCATATTTGCAGCTCGCTTTCCGGGTCAATATTCAGCACTGTTTCAGCTATTTCTGCTCGTCTGTTTTGCAATCTTTCGTAAACTTCGCAATCAAACGTACCAATAATTTGCCCAGCAAGCAGTCCGGCATTTGTTGCGCCCCAAGCACCAACTGACATTGTTGCTACAGGTATGCCTCCCGGCATTTGCACAATAGACATCAATGAATCAAGCCCATCAAATACTTTTGCTTTAACGGGCACACCAATCACTGGCAAATTTGTTTTGGACGCGGTCATTCCTGGCAGGTGTGCCGCACCCCCTGCCCCGGCAATAATCACTTTAAGGCCACGTTCTTTAGCGGTTTCGGCATATGTAAACATATAGTCTGGTGTACGGTGTGCCGACACTACTCTTTTTTCATATGGGATTTGCAGCGCCTCAAGTATTAAGCATGCGTGGCGCATAACATCCCAATCAGATGTACTTCCCATAATTACACCTACAAGTGGTGCTTTGTTCATATATTTCCTCCAAGTCAAGTGTCTAGTGTCACTAGGCACTTGGATTTTTAATTCATCTTTATTGTACACCTGTACGGAATATTTGACAATGTCTAAGAATATGACTTGGCTCATGAGCATTTTTGAGGTATAATAACTTTGTAATAATTTTGACAAATTTTAATTACTTATAATTTTTGAGATTTTCGAGAGGTGAAAATATGGATTACTCCCAATTAGGCAATAAACGAAATATAAGAAAACAAAGCCCACATGCAACGCGTGTGCGTAATAAAGTAGGCCTTTTAATTTTACGTCTGACTTTAGGTGCAATACTTATTGCAGGTTTTGCTGTATTTGGTGCAGGTATTGGCTTATATTTTGGTATTTTAAACGATGCACCGGTGCTTAATTTTGATTTAGCAATGCCAGAATATCAGAGCTCGGTCATTGTTTGTGCTCAAACAGGTGAGGAGTTAGTGCGCCTACACGCAGGCCAAAACCATGCATCTGTTTCCCTTGACCAAATTCCGCTACATGTACAACACGCATTTATTGCCATCGAAGATGAACGTTTTTTTGAGCATAATGGCGTTGATATCCGCGGTATGGGGCGTGCCGCGTACAGGCTTATAGAGTCTGGCGGCGCCAGGACTGAAGGGGCAAGTACCATTACGCAACAGCTTATTAAAAATATGCTAGGACACTTTGAATCCGATTTTATTACAAAGCTGCAAGAACAATATCTTGCGATTGGGTTAGAGAGGCATTTAACCGAATCATTAGGCTGTAACATACTTGCAAAAAATACTATTTTGGAAGCGTATTTAAATATTATAAACTTGGGGCGTACAAACCAAGGAGTTCAGGCTGCCGCATGGTTTTATTATGGTGTAGATGTTTGGGATTTGACAATTGTTCAAGGGGCTACCATTGCGTCTATCACCCAAAACCCCAGACGCCTTGCACCAGATGTTAGGCAAGAGGCAAACTGGGTAAGAACACAGCTTGTGCTAGAGAACATGCTACGACTCGAGTTTATTACAGAAGAAGAGTTTTATGAAGCTATAAACTCAAATGTATATGATACCCTCTTCCGTACAGAGGGCGGCGATACGCGCCCGCTGATTTCTCAATTCGACTGCTTTACAAATGCATTAATCGACGCCCTGCGGGATGAATTAATGGCTATAAATGGCTGGACGGCTTCTGTGGCAAGTAATTTTATTCATAGGGGCGGACTTCGTATTTACTCTACCCAAAATCACGATAAGCAAGCTATCGTTGATCGGGTTTTTCTGGACGAAAGCTATTGGCCATCCCGGGATTTTTCGATTGATATTGAGCTTTCATTTACCACATATAATGCTGTAACAAACCAAACAAGACATCACCATGTCATTCGCCCGGTATTAACACTTGCGGATGTTGATCCAATGGTAGAGTCTCTTATAAACGAGCGCATATCCCCACAGGAAATTATTGAAGATAAAACCGTACTGCTTACCCCTCAGCCACAGGCGGCGTTTGTGTTAATGGACCACCATAATGGTCATGTACTTGCCATACGCGGTATCCGTGGTGAAACCGGTGTAAATCGTGCATTTAACCGCGCATCCCAGGCAGAACGTTCACCGGGCAGCCAAATGAAACCGATTGCAACGTTTGGTCCTGCATTTGATTTAGGAACTTTGCAACCAGCCAGCACAATTGATGATATTCCACTTAACTATGTTTGCCCATGGTCTGGTGGCAGATGGAACCCTGGTAACTGGTGGGGTTCTGGCTATGAAGGATTTTCTACGGCGCGCCGTGGTGTTTATCGGTCGATGAACGTAGTTTCTGCACGTGCAACTATTGATTATGTTGGAATTGATGCCATGTTTGCATACTTGCGAAATATGGGAATCTCTACCTTAGTACCTGGGCAAGATGGCCCGGCAGTAACACTTGGCGGTATGCACCGCGGTGTGCGTTTAGTAGAACTTGCCGGAGCGTATGGCATGGTTGCCAATGGCGGCATGTTCAACCGTCCAGTATTTTTCTCACAAGTAGTCGACTCTCGTGGAAACGTTATTATAGATAACACCCCTAACCCGACACAAGTTTTGCGCGACACTGCTGCGTACCTGCTACTAGACACGATGCGTGATACGATGCGCCGTGCAGGCTCAGGTGCAACAGGGGGCACAATAAACTGGAGAAACAATCAACAATTAAGCCGTGATATACCTATCGCTGGAAAAACAGGAACATCCCAGCGCAATCGCGATCTTGGATTTTCTGGGTCTACACCATATTTCACTGCTTCTGTTTGGATGGGTAACGACAATAATAGTCCTATGAACCCTAATACCAGAAGTGAGCATATGGATGCATGGCGCAGCATTATGCAGGAGATACACACAGACTTACCGGCACGCCAGTTTGAGCGCCCAAGTAGAATTATTAGTGTTGCTGTATGTAGAGACTCCGGTTTATTACCGACAGATTTGTGTAACCACGACCCGCGAGGGAGCCGTGTGCACTCCGACCTTTTTGATGAGCGATTTAGGCCAACGGAATCTTGTGATATTCACCAGGAAAAAACATTTTGTGACCATGGATATTTACCTGGACATCACTGTCCGCCATGGACAATAACCACTCGTGTGGGTATCGTACGCCGAGTCCCGGCAGACCCGGGAGCATCCGTCCGTGGCAGAGAAGTTGAGTTTCCACAAGCGGTACTTGATGAAATTGTTTGTACGTATCTTCATGATGGTAGCCCTCCTCCAGGAGAATACCCGGAAATGCCTTTCCCAGGAGAAGATGATTCTAACACGACCCACGAAGCACCGACTATCTTAATCCCCGGACAACCCATAGAACCGGGAACCCACCTCCCTATTCCTACAGACCCACCAGATGATCCTGTTTACGATTACGAACCAGATGATGATCTATGGTTACCGCCTCCTCATGTCGAAGAAGAAGAGGACGATATGGAAGAAATTCCATTATAGCAATATGGAATTTAATCATATTTCTGTAATGCCCAATGAGGCGATAGCGTCTTTAAATCTAAACCGTGGCGGCATTTATGTAGATGGTACATTGGGCGGCGGCGGTCATTCAAAATTAATATTGGATGCACTACCGCCCGCCGGACGTTTAGTAGGAATAGACCAAGATGAAAATGCGATTTCTGCTGGGACAAAATTACTTTGCAACTCTAATTTTACAGCTGTACATGGTAATTTTCATAACATGCCTGCCATTTTGCAGAATTTAAATATCTCTGCGGTAGACGGTGTATTGTTAGATTTAGGCGTATCGTCTCATCAGCTGGATACACCGGATCGTGGGTTTTCTTATCGTTTCGATGGCCCGCTGGATATGCGCATGGACAGGTCAACCAATTTAACTGCCCAGAAAATTGTAAACACCTACCCCGAAAAAGACTTGGCTGATTTAATTTTTACTTATGGTGAAGAACGCTACTCTCGCCGCATTGCACGCGCAATTTGCACCGCACGTGAGCGTGCTATCATTGAAACCACACTTGATTTAGTTCATATTATTGAAAAAGTGTATCCCCATCAAAAATATGGTTCACCCCACCCTGCAATGCGCACTTTTATGGCAATTAGAATTGCTGTAAATAATGAACTTTCTCCACTTGGCGACGTTTTACAAAACATTATAAACTGTTTAAATCCATGTGGACGTATTGCTGTAATTACATTTCATTCACTTGAAGACCGTATCGTAAAAACAACATTTAATAAACTCGCAAACCCATGTGAATGCCCACGAGAAATACCATACTGTGTTTGCGGCAAAACGCCTAAGCTTCGTATATTGACAAGAAAACCAATACTGCCCACACTAGAAGAACTAGCTTATAACCGTCGCGCCCACAGCGCGAAACTACGCATAGCAGAAAAAATTTAGTTAAATTTTTAACCTGCTGGAAATGAGGCACCTATGCAATCATCAAACGCATATAAACTACCCCCGGAATCCGGTTACCGTAGGCGGGAGCAACCTAAATACCGCACTACTCCGGCACATCGGCGTCCCAATCACGTGACTGGTATAAGAAAAAAACAAACTAAAAAGAATGAAGTTTATGCTCAAATTGCAAACCGCGCGTCTAATATGCCCGAAATTACAAAAGAGGGCAATAATTATTATATTTATGAAAATGAAAAAAGCCGTTATCGTATACCTCTTGGTCTAATCATCTCTGTGGTTATTGTATTTGCCTGCGCTTTAGCAATTGCTTTAACCCATGCACAAATTACGAATGTAGAACGACAAATTACACAGACAAATCGTGATTTGGTGCGACAACGAGAACAAAATGATGCTTTGCGCACACAAATTGGCGGCAGATACACCATAGATGAAGTTGAATATATCGCATTAATGCACCTTGGCATGTCCTATCCTGATCCGTCACAAATTATAGAAATTAATGTCCCCCCCCGAAGCCACGTAAGGTTAAACACAGTAGAAAACATACTACCGCAAGAAAACTATTTTTGGCTTGATTTACGTAATTTTGTAACCGGCCTGTTAAATAGAGCTATTGGAGGGCAATAGTGAATAGACAAGCTATTAGAAAACAGAGAGATAGACGTGCAAAGTTTATAGGCATAGTCCTAAGTATAGGACTACTTATACTTTGCTACCGTATATATTATTATCAAACAGTTTGGGGCGAGGAATTTAGTGTATTTGCTGTAGCGCAACAAACAAGAGAACACCATAGAACTGTTAGCCGTGCGATTCAGCCAGCGCGCGGCGGTATTATGGACAGGCATATGCAGCCCATAGCAAGCAGCATACCTGTGTTTGAAGTTTTTATGGATGTGAACCTTTTACATGCGGCAAGAAATAGAAATCCACTAGGCGTTACGCATTTTGAAGAGACTATAAACGCATTACACCGGCAACTAGGAATCCCATCTGCAGATCTTTTAGAATATTTTCGGACAAATCCGGATGGCAGCCTTACACGTCCAACCAGTCATCGCATTTTAGCAAGGGAAGTGGAAGCCAGTATCGCCTTGTATCTGCGAGATAACTACACCCATGTTCACGCAACGGCCACATCGCTGCGCTGGTATCATGATCCGTTTTTTGCGCCGCAGGTTATCGGCTTTACGCGGGGCGATGCAAGCTGGGGGTTGGAGGCGCTTTACAATCAGGAAATGACAGGCGCACCCGGTCGCGTTATTTTTGCCCATGGAGAACAAGAAGAAATACCTGTGCGCGACGGCTACACCCTTATTACAACTTTAGATAGTGACATTCAGCGCATTGCACAATCAATCGTTGACCAAACATTTATAGATATAACAAGTGACTTTGTTGGTATGATTGTTATGGATCCTTTTACGGGAGAAATACTTGCAATGGCACAGGCACCCACATTTTCTATTACAGATCCATTTAACCCAAATTACATTACAGACCGCAGGCTTAGAAATAACTGGGAATTATTAGATGAGACTCAACGAACAATTGAAATGCAACGCCTATGGCGCAATTTTCACACCCATCACTCTTATGAGCCTGGGTCGATTTTTAAGCCTTTTGTTATAGCCGCCGCTATTGAAGAGGGACTGATTTCACCAAATCAGCACTTTTTATGCTCGGGTGTAAGGCCTGTGTTTGACCAAGAAATTCGTTGTTGGACGATACATGGGAGCTTAACCCTAACCGAAGCAATCGCGCAATCATGCAATGTGGCAATGACTTATATTATGGATAGACTAGGACGTCCTGACTTTTATCGTTACAGAGGGTATTTTGGTTTTGGTGAGCGTACTGGTGTAGACCTTCCTTTTGAAACTTGTGTTTCTCACCCGGCGCTCATGTACACATACGCGGCGTTAATGCCTGTACAACGTGCAACAAGTTCTATTGGACAAGGCTTTAATGCCACATCGTTACAATCTATTACGGCCTTTGCCTCTCTTATTAATGGCGGAAATCTTATGCAGCCATTTATTGTATCTCAAGTCGTAGATGCCTTTGGCAATGTGGTAGAAGAAACTCAGCCAACCGTTGTGCGTCGTGTAATTTCCCCTCAAACATCTGACTTTATGCGTAGGCAAATGCAATATGTAGTTTCAGCAGATAACGGAACAGGTTTTAGAACACGTATACCAGGGCATGCGATAGGCGGCAAAACAGGAACAGGTCAACAAGGTGTTCGTGCTGACAATATAAATACCCTAACATATATTTCATACACCCCTGTAGAAAATCCTGAATTTTTGGTGCTGATGGTTGTAGACCAAGTATACCATGGCACATATGGTGGTGCTGGTCTTGTGGTAACACCTCGTGTTCGTCAATTTTTTGAAGAATTAATTGCTATTCGTGGTTTGCAGCCTTCTGACGGTCCATATGCATTAGATTATTGGCAGACCCATGTAATGGCTTCGGAAACAATGCCTGACTACAGTGGCCAAAGACTTGCAGACGCTGAGCGTGATTTAAGCCATAGAAGCGGTAGTGGTTATCAAGTAGTTGGTACAGGTACCATCGTTTCACACACCATACCTGTGCCTGGTGTGCAAATGCCGCAAACTTCTACTGTATTTTTTCATATGGAGCCTGATACGCGTATAGAGGGGCAAATGTCATTTGTGCCGGATTTGGTCGGACTGACTGTAGACCAAGCACAGGTAGTACTGCGAGAAGTGGGATTACCTGCGGTACTCCTTGATAGTTTAATAACCCAAGCTAATTTTAACATTGACGAAGCACGAACATTAGGCGGCCTAACGGATGAAGAGTTAGAATATGGTGAATATCCATCCCAATCATCTACAGCACCTGAATCAATTCCAGATATAATTTATCAACAATTCCCCGCACCAGGTACGGAATTAGAACGCGGTACGCTGGTAATGCTAAGGGCAAGATAATGAAAATATAAATTCAGTTGGGTGCGAATCGCACCCAACTGAATTTATACGCTTCATATTCGACTAGTAATGGAAATGCCTGTAATGGGCGGATAGGAGAAAGAATGAGTAACTATAAAGAGTACGGCAACGAAAGCATTACCGCGCTAAAAGGTGCCGACCGTGTACGTAAACGCCCATCTGTAATTTTTGGTTCGGATGGCGTAGAGGGCTGCCAGCACGCAATTTTTGAAATTATTTCAAATTCCATAGACGAGGCTCGGGAAGGTCATGGAAACAAAATAGAAATCACTCGCCATGCAGATTTTTCTATTACTGTAAAAGATTATGGCCGTGGCGCACCTGTAGACTACAACCCGATAGAAAAAAAATACAACTGGGAGCTTTTATTTTGCGAACTTTATGCCGGTGGTAAATACAGCAATAATGAAGAGGACGGAAGCTATGCATACAGTTTGGGGTTAAACGGCCTTGGTTTGTGTGCGACCCAATATAGTTCTGAATATATGACTGCAGAAATTTTACAAAAAGGCTGGCGGTATAATATTCATTTTGAAAAAGGCGAAAATGTAGGCGGATTAAAAAAAGAAGATTACAATGGTAGAAAAACAGGAACGACGATAACCTGGCGACCTGACCGTGACGTATTTACGGATATTGATGTATCACTTGAGTGGTATCAAGATATGCTAAAACGTCAAGCGGTTGTAAACGCGGGCGTTACTTTTATTTTAAAGGATGAAGCAAGCAACGAGACTTTTGAATTTTGTTACGAAAACGGCATTAAGGACTATATATCAGAACTTGCAGGTGAAACAGCATTTACCGACCCATATTTTTTAAAGCATGAAACCCAAGGCCGAGACAGGGCTGACAAGCCTGAATATAAGCTGAAATTTGAAATAGCATTTTGTTTTTCAAACGATGTAAACGTACTTGAGTATTATCACAACTCAAGCTTTTTAGCGTATGGCGGTTCGCCAGATAGGGCCGTACGTAGTGCATTTGCGTTTGCGATTGATTCTTATTTAAAAAATGGTAACCACTATAAAAAAGACGAAAAACGAATCGCTTTTCATGATATTGAAGAGAGCTTGATTATTGTTACAAACTCGTTTTCAACAATTACATCCTATGAAAACCAAACCAAGAAGGCAATAACGAATCGTTTTATCCAAGAGGCTATGTTAGATTTTTTAAAAAAACAACTTGCTATTTACTTTATCGAACACAAAGCAGATGCAGACAGGTTGGCGGCACAAATTCTAGCAAACAAACGCAGCCGGGAATCTGCCGAAAAAACCCGGATTACGCTACGAAAAAAGCTTACAGGAAATATTGATCTAAATAATCGTGTAGAGAAATTTGTAAACTGTCGCACAAAAGATACTGCCAGACGTGAACTTTACATTGTAGAAGGTGATTCTGCACTTGGCTCATGTAAACTGGGGAGAGATGCGGAATTTCAAGCAATAATGCCTGTACGAGGTAAAATATTTAATTGCCTAAAGGCAGAATATGACCGCATTTTACAAAGCGATATTATTACAGACCTTTTGCGGGTTTTAGGCTGTGGCGTTGAAATAAAACAGAAGCAGGCAAAAGATATAAGCGATTTTGACATAAACCGCCTTAACTGGAACAGAATTATAATATGTACAGATGCTGACTATGACGGTTATCATATTCGCGCATTAATATTAACTATGCTCTATCGTCTCACCCCAACTTTGATCCAAGAAGGTAAAGTGTTTATAGCAGAAAGCCCCTTGTATGAAATTACTGTAGGTAAAAAAACCTACTTTGCCTATACGGAAAAAGAAAAGGCAGAAATTCTTGCTAAAGCGGGAAATGCAAAGTATCGTCTACAACGCTCTAAGGGATTGGGTGAAAATGAACCTGAAATGATGTGGCAAACCACGATGAATCCAGAAACCCGCCGCCTCGTAAAGGTAATACCTGATGATGCGAAAAAGACCTTGGAGATGTTTGATTTGCTTTTAGGGGACAATATAAAGGGCCGTAAAGCATTTATTGAAGAATTCGGGCATTTGTATATTGATTTATCGGAAACGGGGTAACAATGATTAGAAATATAACGTGCCGAGCTGCAGCCTTTATAATCAAGGATGGTATGCTATTGTTTGCAAAAAATGTGAATCATCCAAGTTATTATGTTATTGGCGGATGTATAGAAGAGAATGAAACTTCCGAGGAAGCGATTATTCGTGAACTATTTGAAGAAACAGGCCTAAAACTTGAAGTTGATAAGCTTGCTATTATTCAAGAGCGATTTACGACTAATGAAGTTAGCAATCAAAGACATCATGAGATTGTTTTCTTTTATACAATAAAAAACTGTGACAGTATTCATATTTTAGACGGCAGTTTTTCAGACCAGGGTACAAAGGAAACCTTGCACTGGCTTCCTATAAAGAATTTGGAAAAGTTCAGTATAGTTCCGGAATTTCTAAAAACTAAGTCATTTAAAAATATGTCTGAGATAGAGCATATTATAATACGAGAGTAATTTTACTGCCCCACTCCACTTTTTCTAAACTCCGTAGGACTAATCCCTCTTAACTTTTTAAAATTGCGATTAAAGGTTGCAACACTATTAAAGCCAACGGCATGACAAATTTCTGTAATCGACATTTGAGTTTTTTGCAAAAATTCTTCCGCATCCCTTAATCGCACTTGATTTACATATTCAGAAAAACCAAGTTTTGTTTTTTGCTTAATTATTTTTGAGCAATAAGTTTCGCTAAATCCAAGATGGTCTGCCAACATGGCAAGGGATATTGGCTCAGAAATGTGGGCTTCTATAAAAGATTGTATTTTTGTGGTTATTTCAGAGGACTCTGCAGCTTTGGCAGCAATTTCTTCATCGATGGCTACGCTTTTTGTAAGTAGCTGTACGGTTAGATCAATAGCTATCGCAAACATGTACATTTGGTTATATTGGCTGTATTCCGCAAAAATTAAATTTTCAAAAGTCCTAACAAAGTGCGCTGTGGGTTTTTTAATAAGCAAGCATTTGCTATATAGCTTAATTACAGACTTAGAGTGCAAATATTTTAACAAATAAAAATCCTGTATTGGTATGCGGCCAATATACAGGATGCTATCTTCATCTGCCTCCAAAAATGTATGGATAACGTTACTTGCAATAACAAGAAACCAATTGCTTTCTAACCTTATGATATTGCCATCTAATTCAAGCAGCAAGCCGCCTTTTTTTACAAAAATATATTCAACATCCGAGTTCCAATGCCTAAACTGCGGAAAACCATTTGCTTTTACATTTCCAAAAAGAGTTTCGTTACTTACCATTCTTATAACTTCGCAATTGTTCATATTGGCCTCCGACATATCGTCCATAGACAATTAACTTAAAAATCGTCTCAAGCTTCGGCCTCGCTTTCGACTGTTTTTAAGATAAATTGCTATATATATGTCAGATTTTACTACATTTATGTAAAATTTCAAGTGCCTAGTATCACTAGGCACTTGAAATTTATTTATTTACTGTTGCATCAAGTTCCCAATTTAAATCTTTGTAGCGGTCACGACGTAGGTTTCTATCTTCATCAAGTATTTTACATGCATACTTTGCTACGTCTTTTGCTACTTTGCGTGGCACAACAATTACGCCATCGCCATCGGCAACAATAACATCACCAGGTGAAATGATTGTACCTGCAATAGCGATAGGTACATCTTTTTGGTCAAATTGGATTTTGCACTGTACCATAGATTGGGATACAAAGTGTGACCATACAGGGATATTTTGCATTGCTGTTTCGTCAGTGTCACGAATGCCTGAACCGTTTAATACAAAACCTCTTACGCCTTTAGCTAGCGCGCCAAGAGTATTTTCTGACCCTAGCAAACCTACGTTTACACCACTTACGTCTATGGCCATAAAGTCGCCTTCTTGAATGTCATCCATCCATGGATAAGTACATACGTTACCATAGTACCAACCTTGCCATTTTGTGTACTCATCGTATTTTGCCTCTGGATATGGGCCTTCGAAAGGAAGATATCTTGCTGTGCGGGCAATACCTACTGCTCTGGTTTTAACCAAAGGACGCACCCCTGGATCTAAGGTACCAAAATTATGATAACCAATCCAGTCCATACCATCTCTTACGTCTGCAACTCTACAATCTTTAAAAAGGTCTAGCAACACTTTGTTTTCTTCACACATGATAAACACTCCTGTCTGTTTTTAATTTTACATGTATAATATATCTATAAAATTAAAAAATTTCTGCTTAATTTTTATGCATTTATCATCATTTCTTGTCATGTGTTTTTGCTTCGCTTCTTAGTTGTCCGCAGGCGGCATTTACATCACTGCCCAAACTGCGGCGAACAGTGGTTTGGATACGGCCTTTTTCCAAAATATTAACAAATTCCTGTGTATTTTTACGTGTGGATGGCGAAAACTCTCCCCGGGCTTTATTTATTGGAATTAAATTTACGTGGCAGTTTAATCCGCGTAATAATTTGGTTAAGTCTTTTGCATGGCTTATATTATCGTTTATGCCGTCTGCCAAAGTGTATTCAAAGGTAATGCGACGGTTGGTTTTTTCTATATAATTGCGGCATGCGGATATGAGGTCGTTTATGGGGTAGCGCTTTGCAATGGGTACGAGTTGTTGGCGCACGTCATCTGTTGCGCCATGTAAGGATATTGCTAGCGTAATTTGCAGTTTCATTTCTGCAAGTTCATGTATTTGTGGCACTAAACCACAGGTAGAGAGAGTGATATGTCGTTGTCCAATGTTAATGCCTTCTTTATGCGTTATGAGTTCTATGAAGCGCATGGTCTGGTCGAAATTATCTAAAGGTTCACCGCAGCCCATAAGCACAATGCCCCCGACCCTACTGCAATCACGAGCGGCAGCGTAAACTTGAATACACATTTCCCCGGCGGTTAAATTGCGTACAAGGCCACCTTCGGCGGAAGCACAAAAAGTACACCCCATTCTGCATCCGGCTTGTGTGGATATGCATACGGTATTACCATGGCTGTATTCCATCAAAACAGATTCGATTAGAGTGCTGTCATGTAAAGAAAATAAATATTTTACTGTGCCATCCGTTTTGGACGTAAGCTTTTTTTCTACAACAACAGAAGCTATGCGATAGGCTGAATCCAATTCATCTCGCATAGATTTTGGCAAATTAGGCATATCTGCAAATGTCTGCACATGCTTTTGGTGAAGCCAACCCCATATCTGCTTTGCACGATATGTTGGCTGGCCAAGATTCTTTACTGCACTTTCAATTTCGCCTTGAGTCATTGAAAGGATATCAAATTTCTCAAGCTCTGATTTTACTGATAGATTACCTAGTTTCTCCATTCAACATCTCCGGTATCGCCCACTGATTTTTTCAGGCGTAAATCTTGAAATACTTCAACTTTTTTTCGTTTTTTTATAATGAGTGCTAAATATCCATATGCCACAAGTATCATTCCAAACCACAGTACGCAAAAAGCCATCGTAAGAGCCATATCTGCATGATGACGCCGAAGCAGACCTGCCATTCCGGCAACGCCTATAAAAATAATGCTATAATTTATCAACTTTGCGCCAAATTTTGATATTGAGGGCACGCAAACTTTCTTTACTGCGTGAAAAGATAAAATAAATACACCCATTAAAATGACGCCTAAGGCCGTTGGAAATAATATAGATGAAGTCAACCTCCAAAGAAGCCCAGGTATTCCTGATACAATCATGCCAATTGTGCCAAATATAATCATATTTCTGCCCATACTTTGGAACAAGTTTTTTGCCGAATGTACGGCAGGAGCCTTATCTATAGGACTTGAGGTTATATCCGTAATGTGTGATTCATTAACAATTCCCCCATTTTTAAGCAGATAGTCTGTGGATACATTAAAAATATCGCTCAGCTGTACGATATTATCCACATCTGGAATGCTTTCCCCTACTTCCCATTTGGAGATTGCCTGTCTTGACACTGCCATCATTGCCCCCAGTTGCTCTTGGGACATACCATGTTGCTTTCTTAATATTTGAATTTTTTCGCCTAATGTCATAATGACATCACCGCCTTTCTGCGACAATTTTATGAGGTTTGTTGGTTGCAGTCTACCATGTCAAGGTTGAAAAGAAGCAACCGCTGGTTGCATTTCTACAATCCGTCCTTTGCCTGTAAAATACGGCGTACAGACGCATTTAACCGATCTCTGTCAAAATATCCTTGGTGGTAACCATCCAGCAATGCTTGAAAAGCCTCTGTTGGGTTGGCTGGTATCAGCAAAATATCTGCACCCGCTAAAAACGCGCCAAGTGCTATTTGTCCGCATGTAAAATGGTCGGTTAATGCACGCATTTCTAAGCCATCGGTTATAATTAATCCTTCAAAACCCAGCCTGTCACGCAAAATTTCTTGCAGCCAAAAATCTGAAAATGTTGCGGGCAGGTAGCCGGATTCTATCCATGGTTCCATCCATGGCAGCAACACGCTATGCCCGCTAATTTGAGGGGTGGAAATATGCCCGGTCATTATTAGGGCGGCACCTGCTTCTATTCCAGCCTTAAATGGTAATGCTTCTACTTCCCAAAAACGATTTATATCGTGGTTGTGAAAAGCAAGCTGGTAATGGCTGTCTTCATATGTGTCGCCGTGTCCGGGGAAATGTTTTAAAGTGGCAAATATACCTCCACTTTGCAGTCCCTCTACTGTTGCGGCAACACTTGGGCCAACCGCATCTGCCCTATGGCCAAATGCGCGGTTACCGATTACTGCATTTGCCGGATTGCTCCAAACATCTGCAACCGGCGCGAAATTCATATTTATACCTAAGGATAGTAACCGTCGGGCATTTTCGTGCCCAAATTCATAAGCAGTGATACTATCCATTGCACCAATCTCATATGCGGAAGGTGTTGCACCACCAAAAAGGCTGCCTACACGAGATACACGCCCGCCTTCTTCATCTGTGGATATAAAAAGCGGCAAACGTGCTTGGGCCTGTAAATCATTCACTAATGTTTGAACTTGTGAGACGGACTCCACATTATCACTAAACAATATAAAACCGCCAAATGGTATACCGTAAAACCATGATGCGCGATCCGTATTTATTGCCGTTGTTTGCCATGGAAGGCGCGGCATAATTAATTGGCCAATTTTTTCTTCCAAGGTTAGTTGAGATAACCAGTAATCGGCAAAAGTTAATTCCGGCGGCTCAGATAGTAAATCAGAAGGCGGTGGGTCGCATGGTGTGTCCGGCGTTGTAACCGGGATGGTTATTTCTTCTGGTGAAGTTGTTGTAATGGTGGGTTCTATCTCCTGTGGCACTAGCGCTGACTCTATCACTTGACAGCCGGTCATTGTCAGCAAAGATACACAGGTTAAGACAAAAACCAAAGCCATTACTTTTTGGCACACCCAGGAGACGCCCTGAGGACGCCTGCTATTTTTTAATTTAACCATCATATTATGCTAACTCCCTCAAAAGGGATTTTAAAAATTTCCACATTCTTTCCACAGATGATATTGATAATCTTTCGTCTGGGGTATGCAAGTCGTGGGTGGTGGCGCCAATAGCAATCACATCAAGTCCCGGAATGTTTTCTGTAAAAAGCCCGCATTCAAGCCCTGCGTGTACCGCTTCTATTTGCGGCTCTTTTCCAAATATAGGTGTATAGCACTTTTCTGCAATTTTTCGTAGTTCAGAATTTGGATTGTAATCCCAGGCCGGGCTTCTACCAGTGAATGAAACTTGGGCACCAGTCAATTTTGCAAGTACGGCAATTTGCGCTTCTGTTTGTCGATTAAAAAATCCTGTTGCACCCCGGGCCATTCCGGAAATTTTTAAATTATTATCAACAATTTGCACAGCTGCCAAGTTGTTGGATGCATTTACAAGTCCTTCAATTTCCATACTGCGGTTTAGCATACCGATAGGCATTAGTACCATAGATGCAATGATTTGCTGTGTGACTTCTGCGGTTAATGCTTTATTTGAATTGCCTGATTTCCAGCTTATTTCAAGCCCTTGGTCGGTTGCGCGATATTGGTTTGCAAAATTTTCTTTGCATTTTTCTAATATACTAATCACTTGCTCTGTTTCGGCTTTTGGGAAGGCGATTGTTGCGGTCGCTTCTCGTGGGATGGCGTTTAACTTCATACCGCCGGACATATCTGCGATTCTTACGGTTTTTAACTGGGCTAACAGGCTTGCAAGTATACGCAAGGCGTTACCACGCTCTTTATCAATATCACCGCCGGAATGCCCACCGATTAACCCGCCTACATTTATTGCAAAAACAGCTTCGTCAGGGATTATTTCTTCCCACTTTAATGGAATTAGGTATTCTATAGATGTTCCTGCTGCGCAGCCCAGTACAAATTTAGTATCATCGCTATTGTCTAAGTTAAGCATTTGTTTGCCACTGAGCAAGGAAAAATCTAAATTTTTTGCGCCATCCATGCCGGTTTCCTCTTCTGTTGTGAGTACAATTTCAAGCGGCGGGTGCTGTATGTCAGTGCTTTCCATAAGTGCCATGCAAAGGGCAACGCCAAGTCCATTGTCCGCACCTAACGTTGTACCTTTGGCTTTTACATAATCTCCGTCTATATATAATTTTATCGGGTCGGTAAAAAAATCATGTACTGTGCCTGTATTTTTTTCGCATACCATGTCTAAATGGGCTTGTAAAATAATCGGTGTACCAGAATTACCCGGTTTATAAATGATAAGGTTGTTGTACGCATCCTGTACAGTTTTTAAACCGAGCTTACGTGAAAAGTCTGCAATATAATCGCTAACTGCCTTTTCGTTACCTGACCCTCGTGGAATTTGTGAAATCGCTTCAAAGTGTTTTAATACTTCCTGTGGTTCGTAATTTGCAAGTATCATTGTTTACCCGCTCCTTTGACATATTCTTAGAAATAAAACTACCATATGTGTAGGGAAATTGCAAATTTGAAATAAAAAATAAGAAGCGCAGTACGCTTCCCACTTTTCTATTCTATTCCATGCATTCTATATATTCATTGCAACTCTCTTGCTCTTCAAGAACTGATTGCATTCTACCCATTAACGCGGCGGGTGCCCAACCTCGTTTTTTACTATAGTATTCTTGAACAATTTTTATAAACTGCCATGGATGTACAAGCTGGGCATGAATTATTTGTGATGCATGGTTTGGTAGTGGGTTAATGCGATCATACACCTCAATTAATTTTCTTAATGGAATTGTCTTATTGCTTCGTCTTGCATAGCGACGTAAAAAGCTTGCAAGGTCTGTAATTTGCGTATCAATTACTGCTTCTTTAAAATTTACTAAATAACACCCATCCCTCGTAATAGGAAAATTCTCTTCCTTTAAGGCGTTGTGGCATATGTGGCCTTCTTCAAGGGCAATAGCATGAAGTGCGGTATAATCTGTTTTACGGAGCAACGCTTGGGATTCTATTGCCTTGGCAATATAGTGGGAAATATTTTTAACAAACATTACATCAAAATCTAGTAACCGGGAATTATTATTTACCTGCTTTGCTGTCTTTGCTAAAAATGCGGCATCCTTTGCAAACACGTCTAAAAGAGATAAAGTGCTTGCAAAAGATTGTGAAAGAGAACAATTTAATCCCCTTGCTGCCCGGTGGAAATGTGCAAGACTTTCTGTAGCAAGAATCACATCATCTAAACAATCTAAATTTAATTCCCGACCTTCAATGTATTTTGACATTACATATGTTTCACGCCCAAGTTGCACATATGGCAGACCTTGGGTGCTTAATACAATTTTATCGGTGTTAGAAAACCCTGACGCCGCAAGCATTTCAAGCAACTCGTAACGTAAACGAATTGCTTGATGGCTATCGTTTGTTTTATATATTTTATAATGTCCACTTTCTGTCTTGCAAAAGAAATACCCTCGTTGCTTGATAGCTTTCCCGCTTATTCCAAAATTAGATAACAAAATTGTAGCGATATCACCCATGTAAATCACTCCTTGTATAGCAATTTATCTTAAAAACAGCCGAAAGCGAAACCCAGAGCGCCACGTTTGCAACGCAAAAGCGTAAGCACTGCATTCTCAGGTGAAGCTTTTAAAGGATTTTTAAGTTAATTGTCTATAGACGAGTATATGAGGGTAATGGTGGTTTTAGAATTCCGAATATTCCATACCAAAAGCATCGGCAACGCCTTTACATGTTAACTTGCCTCTGTAACAGTTAACGCCAAGTTTTAGACCTTCGTCTGCACTAATCGCGGCTTCTAATCCCATGTTGGCAATTTTAAGTCCGTAACTAAGTGTAGCGTTAGTGAGGGCGAATGTAGATGTTTGGCTTACGGCACCAGGCATATTTGCCACACAGTAATGCACAACGCCATCCACTACAAATGTTGGTGCGTCATGGTAAGTGGCTTTTGTGGTTTCGCAACAGCCACCTTGGTCTACTGCTACGTCTACGATTACACTGCCTGGTTTCATGGTTTTAAGATGCTCGCGTCTTATTAATTTTGGAGCTGCTGCACCGGGTACAAGCACTGCACCCACTACAAGGTCGGCAGTGGTTAACAATTTTGCGATGTTATACTCTGTAGAGTACATGGTTTGAATTCTTGCGCCCCAAATATCATCAAAATGTGATAGACGATTTAAATCTCTATCTAATATTGTTACGTTTGCACCAAGGCCTATTGCCATTTTCATTGCATTAATACCAACAACTCCACCGCCTATAATAACCACATTGGCTTTAGAAACTCCCGGCACGCCACCTAAAAGTACGCCACTGCCACCCATGATTTTTTCTAAACACCTTGCGCCGGCTTGAATGGAGAGTCTGCCGGCAACCTCGCTCATCGGTTTTAACAAGGGAAGTCCGCCATTATTATCGCAAATAGTTTCATATGCGACTGCTCTGGTTTTTTTACTTAAAAGTACATCTGTAAGGGTTTTATCTGCTGCTAAATGCAAATATGTGTAAATAATTTGGTCTTCCTGCATAAGGTCATATTCATCTGCAAGGGGTTCTTTTACTTTAACAACCATGTTACTTACTTCCCAAACTTCTTTGGCTGTGCTAAGAATTGTTGCCCCTGCATTCTTGTAATCTTCATCTGAAAGTGATGAACCGATACCAGCCCCTGATTGCACAAACACTTCATGTCCACAGGATATATATGCCTCAACATTGCTGGGCGTAATGCCTACACGATATTCGTGTTTTTTGATTTCTTTTACGGTGCCAATTTTCATATTAAAATCTCCTTTAGAATGAGGCTCTGCCCCAAACCCTCCGCCAGACAGAGCTTGGTTACGCTTCCTTCGCCTTCGTTACGAGTGCGCGCGGTGTGCGCAAATAGTTTGCTTTATGGCTCTACAGGTGTAACGTATATGGTTTTGTGGCTATCGTAAATTACAAAACCTGGTTTTGCTCCATTTGGCTTTTTTACATGCCTTTTTGCAACATAATCTACCGGCACATTTGCTGAATTTCTTGCTTTGCTATGGTAGGCTGCTAAATTTGCGGCTTCTAAAATTGTAGCATCGGAAGGTGTTTTGCCTCCGGTTAAAATAATTACGTGGGAGCCGGGAATGTCCTTTGTATGCATCCAGATGTCATTAGCCGATGCGGTACGCAGTGTCAGGTTATCATTTTGGGTATTGTTTTTTCCGACATAAATATCAAAGCCGTCACTTGAAGTATATTTTAAAGGTTTGGCAGCCGCTTGCTGAGCCTTTTTATTTTTATTTTGTGGGCGGCGTTTTGCAAAACCTTGAGATGCCAGTTCTACACGTATTTCTGCAATATCCGCTTCGTCTGTAATGGTTTCCATTGCGATTGCAACACTATCCAGATAGCTGAGTTCTTCTTGATTGTTTATAATTTGTTCTTGTAAGGCGGTATATGTGCGTTTTTGTTTATTGTATTTTTTAAAATATCTCTGGGCATTTTCTGCTGGGGTTAAAGTTGGGTCAATTGCAATTTCCATTGGGTTGTTTTCGTCATAAAAGTTATCGGCTACAAATACTGTTGTACCTTTTTTTATCATGTGTAAATAGGCCGTTAGTAATTCTCCTTTTATGCGCAAATTATCACGATCCTTGATTTCTGTAAGAGTCCTGTCGTACACAAAGGATTTTTTGCGGGCACGTTCTAAGTGGGTAGAAATCAGCTTTCGCATATCAACGGTTTTTTGGCTAATTCGATATACCTCGTCGCGTTTGGTGTAAAATGCCTCCAACATTACAGATATAGAATCATATGCTTCTGCAGTATGTTTAGCGTAAAATTCCATTGGTATGACGGATATGTCAACTGCCATTCCCTCTTCATTCCAATAAATTGTTGGGGTGAAATTACAATCCATTACTTGAGAGAAAATATCAGAAAATGCCCCATACAGCTGTGATTTGTCATGCTCGGTTAAGTCCTTCGCAAATGTATCGTGAGGAACTCTAGCACGTGTGCAAATTTCGCTGGCTAATATGGGGCTTATACCATTTAGATGTTTGTATATTGCTTCATGTATTTTAAAATTGTCGATTGTAATGTGTTCTATGAACGCACCTTGAGTGGTTACTGTTAAAGGATTTTTCTTAGACGTAGGTCGAAAATATGCCACGCCCGGCAAAATAGGCCGTACTGAACTTACAGAGGGTGGTACATGCTTTATAGAATCTAAAATTTTACCCTTATCAAGCAACATAATATTACTATGCTTGCCCATAATTTCTATAAGCAGCACTTTTGTAGACATGTCTCCCATTTCGTCCATGGCTTCTATATGGATTTCCACAATACGTTCAAACTCTGGCTGTATAATGTTTGTAATACGCCCGGAGGTTAAATGCTTGCGCAAAACCATACAAAACATTGGCGCTTTTAGTGGGCTTGCTTTGCTTTGTGCAGTAAAATTAAGCCGTGGCGCATTTGCATTTACGGTTAATAAAAGCTTATGATTTGCGCCACCGCCACGCAAATTTATTAATATTTCATCCTTTTCGGGCTGGGCTATTTTATCAATACGCGCACCTACTATGGTTTTTGACAACTCGCTTACTACATTTGCGATGGCTATACCGTCGAATGGCATTTTGGCTTCAATCCTTTTTTCTTCGTATTCGTCGTAATATAATTAGCCCGGCGGCTAGGGTTACAATTAGCCCGACACTTACTATAATTAAAAGTGGTGTGAAATTTATGACGGATTCGCTTGTATAGGTGTAATCCCAATCCGGTATTACGTCTAATGCGATGGCAAAGGGAACTGCCATGTTTTCATCTTCGCCATAAGCTCTCGCGCCTCTTGCCATCACTGCGTCATCAATACCAAGGTTAACTTCCAGGTCGATATCACCACCAAACTCAACTATTGCAGGTGCGATTGGTGTTAGATATTCTCCAAGAGCCGGATGTTCATCTAAAGGAACAAATTGTCCGGGCATTAAATTAAGATCAAAAAAACTGAGTGTTAAAATAAACGCGACTATAAGCGATGCAGCCACAGCAACCGTGCCCATTGTCCGAACAGAAAATGGAACTTTGCGTTTTTCCGTGCTTTTTACGATGTCTTTGTTGGTTAAGACATAGTTTGCTAATGTTTTGCTAAAGTTGGGAGGCGGGTCTATACGAGGTAAGCCACGAACGCGGTTCATGATTTCGAAATATTTATCAAGTTCGGCGGCACATTCATCGCAGTTGTCTAAATGTGCTTCAAAATCTTCTAAAGAAATTGCGCCCAAATCATATTCGTCATAATATTCCGAAAATAATGCTCTTATATCTTTACAATCCAATTTGCATCACCTATCTTGTGGCTTAAAAATAGTATATACCCACTATAACGTAAAGAACTTACCATTGTTCCCTTAATTAAAAGTCAAAATCGTCGGGGTCTGGGCCTACACGCAAATCTTTGTTAAGACCGTCAATTGCGGTAATTTCATCCGCTGTTAGTTGGAAATCAAAAATGTCTATATTTTCTTTTATTCGACTTGGGGTAATTGATTTTGGGATTGCGACAATTCCTAAGTCAATATTCCAGCGTAAAATTACTTGCGCAGGGCTTTTGCCGTATTTTTTGCCAATACTAACGAGTACATCTTTAGTGAGTAGATTATCTCTAAAATCTGGGCCGCCGCCCCCAAGTGGGGACCATGATTGTGGGATGATTCCTTCTTTTTTACAAATTTCAAGTGTTGGTTTTTGAGTTAAGTTTGGGTGCAGTTCGATTTGATTTATTGCGGGAACAACACTCCACACTTTTTTTATGTCTTCGATATGATGTTCGTGGAAGTTACTTATCCCTATTGCTTTTGCGCGTCCGCTTTTATAGATTTTTTCCAAAGCAAGCCAAGAATCTACATAGCGGCCTTTTACCGGCCAGTGAATGAGGTATAAATCTACATAATCCATGTCTAGGTCTTTTAAGCTTTGGCTAAATGCTTCTTCAAAATTGCCGTCACGCATAGCTTGATTCCATAATTTTGTTGTTATAAATAAATCCTCACGTTTAACGCCACTTTGCTTTACGGCATCGCCCACCATTTTTTCATTACCGTAGATGGCCGCAGTATCAATACTTCTATAACCCGACTCTATTGCAGTTGCGATTGCCGATGTGTCGTCACCGGTTTCACCCATGCGGAAAACCCCAAGGCCGAGCATTGGCATTTTTGCGCCTGTGTTTAATGTTACATACTTCATTTTACCATCTCCTATTCCTTAGGCAGTGTGAACAGGCGCAGAATATCCCACGCGTGTCCGCACTACCTAACCATCTTGTAAAAATAGTATGAAATTTTCTTAGGAATTTGTCAAGAATTACTTTGTGTTTTACAGAATTGACAAAGGGCTAAGAGTTTGTCACAATGTTTTTATATACAAACTTAATAAAAAGGACGTGCATTATGCAAATTTTAAAGGATTATGTGTCTTCAATTTCAGCAAAACCCCTAGGCGAGCTTAATGCCGAAATGCTTACATTTACCGCAAATGTAGACTTAGTTGCAAAAAGCTATCCAAAGATTGCGCGAGGTATTGTTAAAGAGTTAATAGACCAACGCAGCCATCTTAAACTCATTGCCAGCGAAAACTACTGCTCTCTTGCTGTACAAGCTGCCATGGGTAATTTGCTTACAGACAAATATGCAGAAGGTTATGTGGGCAATCGCTTTTATGCCGGCTGCGATAATGTAGACGATATTGAGGGACTGGCCTGTAAAGAGGCCAAAGAATTGTTTGGCTGCGAACATGCTTATGTACAACCCCACTCTGGTGCAGACGCAAACCTTGTGGCTTTTTGGGCAATTTTACGTAAACATGTACAAGCGCCTGCGCTGGAAAAGCTTGGTGAGAAGAATTTGCTTGCAATATCAAGGGAAGAATGGGATTCTATCCGTCAAGAAATGGGCAATCAAAAGCTTTTAGGCATGGATTTGTACTCTGGCGGTCATTTGACACATGGTTATAGGCATAATGTTTCTGCACAAATGTTTGATGTGCATAATTACCACGTTAATGAAGATACAGGCGTTTTAGATTACGAAAATATTCGCCAAATGCTGCAAGAACTGAAGCCATTAATACTTTTGGTTGGGTTTAGCGCCTATACAAGAAATATTGATTATTCGATATTAAGAAAATATGCTGATGAAGTAGGCGCAGTACTTATGGTAGACATGGCACATTTTGCGGGTTTGGTTGCAGGTGGTGCCATAAGTGGTAAGTTTAATCCCATACCATATGCGGATGTTGTTACCACAACAACCCATAAAACCCTACGCGGCCCCCGAGGCGGCATGGTGCTTTGCAAGCAAGAATATGCAGAATATGTAGACAAAGGCTGTCCGCATGTTTTAGGCGGGCCACTCCCTCATGTTATGGCGGCAAAAGCCATTGCTTTTAAGGAAGCTAGATCTGACGAATATAAGGCCTACGCATATAAAATTATTGAAAATTCTAAAGCATTGGCGGCGAGGTTGTTGGAAAAAGGAATTGCGGTACAAACAGGCGGCACAGAAAACCACATTGTTTTAGTTAGCGTAGAAAAATTGGGTATTACGGGCAGACAGGCAGAATCTGCCTTGCGGGAATGCGGACTTACCTTAAACCGTAACACAATACCCTATGACAAAAATGGCCCATGGTACACAAGCGGCCTGCGCCTTGGTACACCTGCCACCACATCTCTTGGCATGGGAACTGTTGAAATGGCGGAAATAGCCGATATTATAGCAAGTGTTTTGTTAAATATTAAACCTGCAACGGATAAAAAAACAGGCGGCCCAAGTAAAGCAAGATATATTTTGGATAATGATTTGAAACTTGCGTCGATTAAAAGAGTAAAGGCTATTTTAAGCAAGTTTGTGCTGTATCCAGAAATTGATGTGAACTTCTTTCAAAAGTATTTTGAATTTGATAAATAGCTCTAATAAAATTCAGTTGGTAACGATTTGTTACCAACTGAATTTTGCATATACGCAGGAGGAAGTGTGAAAGAAGTGGACTTCTTCTTTCATCAAATTATTTATGCCTTCCGCAAGGAGGGCTATGCCCGACTGAAAGGAATGGAATCAAATATGACCAGACGAGATAAACACAATTATTATTTGGATATAGCCGAAGTTGTTTCTCAGCGATGTACGTGTAGAAGACGACATTATGGTGCTGTTATTGTTAAGGCTGATGAGGTAGTATCAACGGGATATGTAGGCGCACCACGAGGAAGAAAAAATTGTTCAGACTTATGTTCGTGCATACGTGAAGAAAGAAAAATAGCCCGGGGTGAAAGATACGAGCTGTGCCGCAGCGTACACGCGGAGGCAAACGCCATTATAAGCGCCGCACGAATAGACATGCTTGAAAGCACTATGTACTTAGTTGGTAAAGATATTGGCGCAAATGATTATGTTAAAAATGCAAATAGCTGTGCCATGTGCAAGAGGCTGATTATTAATGCGGGTATTGCAGAAGTAGTAATAAGGGATGATAGAGATAATTTCCGTATTATAAGTGTTAAGGATTGGGTTTTAAATGACGATTCTTTAGAAGATTTGCTTGGGTATTAGAACTCTTGATTTTCTCCGTAAATCAGGTTATGCTAAGGGTACAATTGAATAATAAAGGCAATGAAGAGAAGAGTAAGCCATTACACTTTTACAGAGAACCCAGTGGCTGAGAATGGGTAAAGGAATGTAATGGCCGAACATGGTCTTGGAGCTGCGTACCAAAGGAATTTTCCCAAGGCTACGCCGGGTGCGCCCGTAACTGCGCTATGCTATCAGCAGGTTGTTTTATGCTCGCAGCAGATGAGGTTCGTATCGTGAGGTGCGAATAAATTTAGGGTGGTATCACGAAGCGAATTGCTCTCGTCCCTGAAAACTATCTTTTTGTTTTCAGAGAGGAGGGTATTTTTTATTTTATATTAAGACACTAAAAGGAGATATCAATATGAAAATTTTAATAGGAAGTGCGTGGCCATATGCAAATGGATCCTTGCATATTGGGCATCTTGCCGCACTTTTACCAGCGGATGTAATTGCCCGGTATCACCGGGCACGTGGCAATGAGGTATATTTTGTATCGGGGAGTGATTGTCATGGCACACCTGTTGCAATGAGGGCAAAACAGGAAAATAAATCTCCACAAGAAATCAGTGATTTTTATCATGCAGAGTTTTGCCACTGTTTTAATAAACTAGGCTTTAGTTATGACCATTACGGAAAAACATCATCTGATGAGCATATCGCGTTTGTGCAGGAGTTTCACAAGATTATGTATGCAGGGGACTATATCTACGAGCAAGAATCGCCACAGGCATTTTGTACCCATTGCAACAGAGCCCTTGCAGACCGTTTTGTTATAGGCAAGTGTCCAGACTGTAACGCGCAAGCCCGTGGCGACCAATGCGATGCTTGCGGAAATGTACTAGACCCTGAAAATCTTAAAGAACCATTATGTTCGATATGTAAAAACACACCACAATTTAACCCGGCTCAGCATTTGTTTATTGCCACATCTAAGTTTGAAGGCGAACTTATAAGCTTTCTAAAGTCTCGCCAGCATTGGCGAAAAAATGCAATCGCATTTACACAACGCTATATCGATGAAGGCTTGCGCGACCGCGCTATAACAAGGGTATTAGACTGGGGCATTGATGTGCCTAAAGAAAAGTATGCAGATAAAAAAATCTATGTATGGGCTGAGGCTGTTTTGGGTTATTTATCAATGAGCGCGTTTGTAGCCAAAGCGCGTGGCGAAGATTATAAAAGCATATGGAGTAATGACAGCCGCCATTATTATGTCCATGGCAAAGACAATATTCCATTTCATACAATTATTTTGCCAGCGCTTATGCTGGCTCACGGTGGTAAGTGGAAATTGCCAGATGATATTATTTCAAGCGAGTATCTAACACTTGAAGGCCGTAAAATTTCAACAAGCCAAAACTGGGCCGTGTGGGTAAAAGATATTGTAGATAGGTATCACCCCGATTCTATTCGCTATTTCCTATTGGCAAGCGGCCCAGAAAAACGTGATACAGACTTTACCTGGCGAGAATTTGTAAATAGCCATAACGGAGAACTCCTTGGGGCTTATGGCAATTTCATAAACCGAACCTTATCATTTATCTACAAGTATTACGGCGCAGTGGTACCTGAAGGGAAACTGACTTCGGAGATTGAAGCACAGATACATGGGCAATTTAATGCTGTTGGCGCTCTTATAGAAGATGGTAATCTAAGAGAAGCTATTGATATGGTATTTGAGTTTGTACGCTTTGGAAACAAATATTTTGATAGTGAACAGCCATGGATAACACGGAACACAAACACAATAGCTTGTGCAAACACACTTTTTAACTGTGTTCAAATGATTGCTAATCTTGCCGTTTTGCTTGAACCATTTTTACCGTTTTCATCATCAAAAGTGAAGGATTGGTTGGCTATAAAAAACGAATGGTCTATAAATATTGTTCAGCCTGGTTTTGTAATTCCAGAACCAGAAATTTTATTTGAACGCTTAGATAAAAAAATTATTGATGAGGAGCTGCAAAGACTTCAACAAACCTCTTGATAAAATTTCAATTGGTAAGAAATCCTTACCAATTGAAATTTACATACCATAGTCATTCTTTTATTTGTCAAGTGTTTTGCATTGATGTATACTTGTTTAAACAATGTTCGACTATAGGACGTATACAGTAGGAGACAATTATGCAATTTCGTGTAGGGCAAGGATACGATGTCCACAAACTGATAGAAGGACGCCTATTAATTTTAGGCGGTGTCACCATTGCCTTCGATAAAGGGCTTTTAGGCCATTCGGATGCGGATGTGTTAACCCATGCCATAATAGACGCACTCATTGGTGCAGCCGGGCTTGGAGATATTGGACAAAATTTCCCAGACAGCGATGCCCAGTACAAAGATATATCCAGTATTAAACTCCTTGCCAAGGTGCAGCAGCTTTTGGCAAGTAACGGCTGGCAAATTATAAATATAGACGCAACGGTTGTAGCACAGGCACCCAAATTATTGCCCTACCGTGTAGAAATGGCTACAAACATTGCAACCGCATTAAAGATACCGGTAACGGATATAAACATAAAAGCCAAAACAGAAGAAGGTTTAGGTTTTACAGGTACAGGGCAAGGTATGTCGGCTTACGCGGTTTGTTTGATAGACAAATCAAAAAATCTTTGAAAGGAACTTACTATGGAAATAAAAATATATAACACCTTAAACAGGCAAAAGGAAACATTCACACCATTAGAAAAAACGGTAAAAATGTATACATGTGGTCAAACAGTATATAACCATATACACATGGGTAATGCGCGTTTTTACGTGGTTTACGATACAGTTCGCCGCTACCTGGAATATCGCGGCTATAACGTAGACTATGTACAAAACTTTACGGATATTGATGATAAAACCATCCAGCGTGCAAATGAAGAAGGCATTTCTACAACTGAAATCGCAGAAAAATATATTGAAAGCACCATTGAAGATTTAGACGCCTTAAACGTAAAACCAGCAACTGTAAACCCACGAGTAACCCAAGAAATCCCCGAAATTATAGAAATGATTGAGCAATTAATTGCAATTGGCAACGCATATGAAAAGTCCGGAACCGTTTACTTTGGGGTCAATTCATTTCCCGAATACGGCAAACTATCGAAAAAAAATATTGATGACTTAGAAGCCGGTGCGCGCATAGAAGTTGAAGCCAACAAAAAAAATCCCATGGATTTTGTACTATGGAAACCGGCAAAACCCAGCGAACCTAGCTGGCCAAGCCCATGGGGAAATGGCCGCCCAGGATGGCATATCGA
>Ga0136643_10001093_pt1 | contig 32175 bp, 14 predicted proteins | sample TergutLab28metaG_FD_96883 | JGI IMG/M metagenome (GOLD analysis project Ga0136643, IMG submission 96883) | Labiotermes labralis P1 segment gut microbial communities from Petit-Saut dam, French Guiana - Lab288 P1 (version 3) (version 3) | ecosystem: Host-associated > Arthropoda: Insects >...
TGTGTGTGTATGGGTGTGTGTGTGTGTGTGTGTGTGTGTGTGCGTGCGCCTGTGTATGTGTGTATGGTGTGTGTATGTGCGTGCGTTTGCGTGTGTATGTGCGCGTGTGTGGTGTGTGTATGTGCGTGTGTGTGCGTGTGTGTGTGTATGTGTGCGTGTGTATGCTTGCATGTGCGTGTGTGTGCGTGTGTATATGTGTGTGTGCGTGTGTGTGTGTGCGCCTGTGTATGTGTATGTGCGTGTGTGTGTGTGTGTGTGTGTGTGTGTGTGTCCAGTGACGGCGGAATTGTGCCATGGGAAAGGACAGACGCAACTGAGTCATTTAGTCGTTTCCCGTAACTTTACGGACGCTCCCGAAATTTGCGAAAATATTATTCGTCAAATTTAGTGATTTCATGCATATACACACAAATAATTCGCGTGGGAAGTCTTCGAGGGCTTGGTGCATGAAGTTTGGCATTTTAGTAGGAAAAGTATGCGAATTTAATTTTATCTCCAAGTTGTGTTGGAGCGATGGCCAGAAAATTTCTACCTGTGCTTATTTTCGTAGTTATGGTGATGCAGTTGTGATAACACTACTTTGTCCACTTCTGAGCGGTTATACAGAATTCGAATAACCAGACTAGCATATTTTAACATATACTCACAGACGTCCAAGAATTTAAATTTGTTGTATATTGTATAAAACTATTGGGTAAGCACTTAACAGTTCATTTTCCCCAACACAATTGATCCGTCTGTCACATGCTCCCTTTTCTGTCCTACTGTCGGGTCTCTGACGTCATGTCAGAGGTTAAATGTGCGGTCAATGTGCGTGGTTTGCCACAGGTCTGCGATATATTTTTGTCGATCATTACTGCAACCACAACAAAATGTCCGACCACTAGTGACCAATCCACAGGTACCCTATCCGTTGTATAAAAGTCTATATTTTACAAAAGAAATACTTTGTGAATGACACACCACATGTGCCTTATAGACCTAACGCAGCATGAGAGTTATTATATATATATATATATATATATTAATTAATTACATATTGACAAAACTTTAATTCCTCCATTTACTGAAATCACGTCATACGAGTAGCTTTACACGTTTATCCACTTCTGTGGAACTTTAGCACCACCAAAATAACCACATTCGCAAGTTTCATTCGACGTTTTGCTTCTGTGAGGTAGGACAGATACCATGTAGCAGAAACTGCGCCGCTAGAAATGTAACATGGTAGCTACGCGGTTTGCTCCTTATACTTTACCATTTCAAAGTGACATCCGATGTGGCACTTAATTAGGCACGTTAACTGAGGCGTTATAAAAATATCTGATCAATGTTCTTGTATACACTTTAAAATACGGAGACGGTAATGAGAATAATTTATCTGCAGTCTTTTTACTAGTAGGCCTATGGAGATTTCATGAGCTGTACAATATGTATTACAACACTTTTTACAAGTAAATGCTTGTATTTGACAAAAATCTGTAATTATTTTTCATATTTTATTTTATGGCAGTCGCATTGCACACATCAACCATATCAATATATTTTGTCATCAATAGTAATTCTGTAAATATCTCCTTGATTCCCTCTCTTCGTCTTTTTCTTTCCTGTATAGTTGTGCAGTAAAATCCTGTTCTCTTCGTACATAGAAATACATTTAAAATATATTGTTTTTGCATTCTGTTGTAGACGTCCCTTTTTCCTTACACTGAATACTGTCAATTAAAGCTCTTGTTTGGTCAGAGTGCAATGACTGAATTTATTCTGCTTGACGGTTGGAACTAATAGGTGCTTTATGCACAACAATTTTTTAGTTATTTCCAAGATTTTTTGTGTTTGTTATTTAGAGACTGGCAGAATAATTTAAAGTACAAATTAGATAGTTCCTAAATAAGGCCGAAAAATAAAACATGGGCTTTTCTGCGAATATATTTTGCAGATTCAATTTTCACTTGTAAGTTTGAAGTGTTTATATCTGTTATGCTTTAAGAAAGCAAGTTGTCTGTGTGTAATGGAAAATTTTCGAATATATTCTTCAGTTTGTAGAGTCACGCTTTTTAATAGGTTACGCTCTCTTACATCAAGAGATGTAAGAGGTGAAGACAAGAGACAATTTCTTGTCAGCAGTCGGCATTATGAGAATACGAACTGAAGCTAGTCTGTTTTCAGGGTCACTACTAGTTAGGGCAGAATTCATATTACAGGTAAATATGCTTCAATTCCACAGCATTACCCATTACGAGGAAATTATTTTCACAAATACGGAAAAATATTGTGTTTATCAGAAACCAAAACTCGCTTAGACCCTACAAAACCACTGACAGCTGCATGGCTGTACAGCGACCGATAACGCCACCCGCTACGCAGTGTTCAGTCGTGCGGGTCCCGCTTTAACACGGGACTTCGCTTCCTAGAGCGGAAGACGTCATTCGTTGTAGAGGGAGCAGCGACTACTACCCCTATTCTGCCGTATGCAGTTCCGTGTTGAAGGGACTTGTTATGCAAAGTATGCCGTTAGAAAATTTTTCACCTTAAGGTACAGTTACAGTCAAGGTAAACGTGAAGACAAGGATAAAATAAAAAATATATTAAAAATAGTCAATTCATTGAACTGCTCAGTAATAAATGAGTGTACATGGCGGTGTTACTGGGTCACCTTCATTTTATGTACATGTCACATTTAATTTGGGAATGTTAAAAGGAAGTATCTCCAAACAACACAACACTTAATGTAGAAAGAAAATGGTAATCGATCTCTCGGTTTAATAATAATTATAATGTGGGATGGAAAAACGTCCCGGATGAACAGCATGTACACAGACAATATCCTGACAAAAGAAACAACATCCGAAATCATTTGTGACAGAGTTGTGTGCAGGATACAGGTGGAGAGAGAAATGGTGTGCAACAGTGAGAGAGGAAACGGAATGGGAGTCCGTATTTGACTGGTGACATATCAATGGAAGCTGGAATGTTACTGCGAACCGCTGTGTAGAATTACTGTTTTCCTCCATTAGGTTTGACATTCTGTTTTCGCCAGTACGAAATATCCATTACGACACAAAATTTCTTTATAGGTAAAAATAAGGCCATTTTTAAGAACTTAGGCACGTTTTGTGTTTGTACATATAAGCATAAGAACACACTTACATATGTTTCTTCCTTGTACTGAGCACAGACACTAAGGGAAAGAAAACGTCGGTTTGAAGTTATGTATTCTGTGTGTTGAATATTGTCTTATATATCGACACTTTTATTTAGCATTTATATACATTGAGAGAGTATATATTTACAAAAATAAATATTGAGTCTCCAATAAAAATGTCACGAAAAACAATAACGCTCTGGGCAGTCGTTTATGGATTAGACATACAGTGAATTACAAATGTTTTCCAAAGGCGTTCTTTGCACTCCATAATTTAACAAAATAGACGATATATTTTTTGGTGTAATGAATTAAAAATATTCGAAATATTGTAATTATGCGCTATATAGGTAAGTGTGTTACTTGGCGTTTTATACAACAATTCGATCTTAATCACTTCGATAATTTTGTATTTGTGCTTCGTATGAAGGTAGGGTATGAAAAACCACAACTACTAAAAAGTAAATCAGCTCGACAACGCTGAGTAAAATGCCTCTCAGTATCGAATTTTGTAAAAATCCTTTATATTATAACTGTATGGAAAACGTGACAAGTTTTTATAAGCGATAGCACTTCTAATTTTATCCAGAAATCGATCACTTCGAACCACGATAAGGACATCAACTATCCTGGTTGCTTTTCGCAGGTTTTTCGTAGTCCCAGGAAAGCGTCGGGGTAGGAATTGCCTTTGATTAGGTAGCAGTAACTTCATTACAAAAAAATGTAATTTTCATCAATTATCACAATATTCAATGCTATACTGACCGAACTACTGACAGTGTGGCCTAATAAACCACAGACAAAAAAAATAATAAATTTCCTAAAAATGAAGTATCCCGAATTGTGAAGGAGCACAATTTTTCCGTTATACTTTTACATTGTACACTTTTATCATGAAAAGAGTTAATAAAAAGCGGTGGTTATAGTTGGTGATTAAGTAGAACAGAGGTATAAGTCTGGTGCGCTCTGACACCGAAGGGTGCGCCAGGGACAAAGAGACCATGTACTGTGTGCTTGTGTATATGTTAAAATGTAGCTGTATGGACGAAAGGAATGTCTCTTCTCACATAATGATATAAGCTTTGTAATTTAAAAAAAGTATGGTTTGTTAACACGCAATTTTAACATTTCTTTAAATTTTAGTCTTCTCTTAAATGAAAAAAGCCAGAGGTTGAAAATTTATATCCCGTGAAACTAGTTAAATAGCCTAGAATATACCTCGACTTGTTGAAAGTAAATAAACATCTCTTTACACGTTTATAATTTACAGGTCCTAACATATCCTTTTAATTTGGCATTATGCATTTCGCATTCGTCAGAAAAATTCTGAATAAAACAAAAAAGGGCTTCCGAAGTGAACTCCTGATATGTTCGCCCTACTTGACATAGAAGAGTCAGTATTTTGTGTAACGGAACAGTGTGAACAGCACAACCGGCTGCTTTAGCCACACATGGATGCCGTGCAGGCTGGCCTAGCCACTCCGGCGCTTGGGGTGACATTTGAATGGTCACGGAATTCCCTCGGTTCTGAATGTTACGTCATGGGTGTGGTTGGTTTTTACAGATATGCAAAGGTCACTGGTTACTGAAAAACATATGTAACCTCTATCTAACCTTCAAAAGGATATAATGCACGGGCGTATGACACGCCATGGCTTTGTATAATATTTTGTTAGAGAATAAATAATTACGGCTTGTTGCTACAGGCGTGTGTTGTACCTCAGTGACCACAGCCTGTGGCGGCTTAACTCCAGGATTAGGCTGTTGTAGGTATAGGGCGACTACTAACTATAGGTCATATGAAATTCTAACTTAATTCGACACAAATGATGTTGACGATGATGATGATGATGATGATGATAATAATAATAATAATAATAAACTAGTATGTTGTACATCAGTTAAGGCTTTCTTGTATATGTCTATCACACAAGATTCGTAAACTAATTCCCTTGTAAGTATCTCCGAATAAGTACAAAATTATAGTTGTTAGATCTGAGAATTGTGATAATGAGGGAGACGATAATTATTATGACGAAGACATACTGCGTGAATTCCACGTAGGGTAAACTCATTCCTACGTAACATCCATTTAAATCTTTATTAAAACTAATTTGAAACGCAAAAAAATTTTAAAAAAATATTTTGCTGCCTCTTTCAGTGCCATCGTGTTGGTCTTGATGTAACGAAATTGAGTAATTAGCTTCTGCTGAATTTGATCGTGTTGGAACCTCTGCCGGAAACTTGACGCAGTGATGACCAGACGCCAAGCACACCTTCCGGATACAGATGTGTATTGTTGAAGTTTCTTCCTGTTGTTTCTTCTTACGCTCTCTTCTATTTGGCTGATTATTTATGCAGAACTGTCATCGGAATCGTCACCAATTTATGATTAATTATAAACCGCGAATTTCCTGGAGTACTAAAGTTACACTTAATTAACAAACCAAATAATGCACATAAATAAAATTTTCACATTAAAACATTTAAAATCCCTCCAACATGTTTCGATCCTAAGATCATCTTCAAGGAGCTACACTGTTCCTTACTAAAGTCACATTTTAAAAACACTCACTAATTAATTTCCTTACACTAACTTTGTGCTGTGGCACAACACCAAGTTAATGTGAGGAAATTAATCAGTGAGTGTTTTAAATATGTGACTATAGCAAGGAACAGTGTAGCTCCCTGAAGATAATCTTAGGATCCAAACATGTTGGAGGGATTTTGAATGTTTTAATGTAAAAATTTTATGCATGTGCATTAGTTGGTGTGCTAATTAAATGACTCTACGAAATGCACGGTGCAAGGATAAAGATACTAAACTTACAGGGTTTTTGTATTTGTGTATGTGTGTGTGTTTGCGCGCGCGTGTGTGTGTGTGTGTGTGTGTGATGGACAACGTTAGATGTAATAGACCCTAGTAATTGATGTACGTATGTCTTGCTAAATTCATGTGGCTGTAATTTTGTTAATTTATTTCTATAATAATTATTCGAATGTACATTTTCTTCTTCTATTTTTTTGTACGAAGTTGTTACTTACTGCAGCTTGTTGTAATTGAGTTTCGCTGACATAATGCAATTTCAGTGTTTGGACGGCAGGCAAGTGACTTGAGATGGCACTTTGTTAAAAACTCTCAATTCATTTCCTTTTCTGGAAACAATTACTATTTCAAATCACCTCTAAATTATGCAGTCAGTTTGCTAAGTTCCCCAACTCTTGTGTCCCGTACCGACGATTTCTCTCTTGAGATCTATATTTTTTCCTTCAATTTTTAATGAAGCCCGTTAATACCCCTGCTGTGTATTTCGAGCCAGATTGATCTCTTTCCACACTTTGTCCTCTTGCAAGATACGATCAGCTCCAGAACCACTTTTAGATAGGAAATTTCAATAGAACTTTCAGTAACAAATAACGTGAGGGCAATATAATATTTCTTGTGTAAATTTAGGTCTCTGTAGCTTTGTTAAGGAAGGTAAATTATTGTGGGATATGACAGTTTGTCTATAGGTAGTTTGTTACCGACGTGTTAGAGAAGATTTCTGTTTTTATTTTTAGGGTAATCGAAAAAGAATGAGAAAAATCATTCACCCTTGAAAGGGAGTGAACAAGTCCCTCCAAAAGTGGGTAAAAATTACCAAATAAAATAAGAACAATATTCAAGCAATACTTTCTCCGCGAATGTAATGGTTAAGGAGCTTATTTTAAGTGTCCGTTCGCTTCAATGTAGATCATTTACATTCGTATCGACAATTCCGAGATAGAAACGTGGCCTTCTGCGACCTAGAAGGAAACTTCCTATTGTATTCTGGAACGCCGCTTACTAACTAACAGTTATTCCTAAACTATTCTTCGTGATCCTGTACTTGTGGAAAAGAATGCAATATTCTGTACGGCACAGAGTATTTAACATAACCTTTGTACTGATTCAGATACTGCCGCTGCGAACATCCGTAGGGTGTTACGTTCTAGTCTACAGTGGTTACCAGGTCATCCCGGCGGTAAAGCCGTTCGGGCTTCGAGGTTAAAGAAAGAGAAAAGTTCTATCTCTACTCCCCTTTGTGTTTCTTCGTGACAGGTTATAGGGTGAACTTGACTTTTGCTTTAATTTTTTATATTATCCATGTTTATTGCGTGCTTACAGATTACACTTACGCACTTACTGTCTTTCTTTCTTTCTTTGCTCCTTTTTTCCTTTCATTCTTCTATATTCGCTTCTATCCAAGTTATCTGCTCTTCGTATTTACGCCTTATTTATTTTGTATAATTTTCCGTTCATTCGCTTTCTTACTTTTCCTTACTCTTTCTCTTCTTCTTTCTTTACCTTTTTTTGCATGATTAGTGACAGAAGGACTCATTACATTGAAATGTGCGCTCAGAAAACATGGGAGTCATTAATAACCTGAAATAAGATGTTTCTTATTATTTAAATTTGTATGCCATTAATTTATTTACGGTTCAGTAAGCAGAAAAATATATCTACGAAATTTAATAACGAGTCCGTCCACTTATATTTTCACATTTCACGTTTCTGATACATTTTTAGTGGGTTCCGCTAACTTTCTAAACTTTAACAATCTAAATTCCATGCCTTATACCTCGACGTACCAATATGCACATTGTACTGCCGAAAATATGAGGATTTCTTCGTGTAAATTTTGAGCCTGTTATTAGAGTGGATTTGGCTCAGTGGTCAAAGATCCAGCTACTAAAATAACAGCAGAGTCCAGTCAGTTTTTAAAAATGTGTACGGAGGAAACTCGTAGGGTTATATATTGCATTATATATTTCATTAAGTGAGAGGAAAGTGGGAGGGTTGATCGTGAGTAGGGTTTTAAAATATATCGCTTTTGATGTCGGATGTTTCTTTCTTCGCACCCGAATCTGGCAAACAGCCTTTTTGTCAGAATCGAATATAAGCTTATTGTGTTTCCCACTTGACGCGCGGGATTGTAGCATTCTAACGTTCCAATCCTTACCGAGTTAATGGTTTCCATTTCAAAGAATCGACAGCTTATTAATGCGAGTCACGATACCTTTATTTCTTATTCTTTTTTTGTCACAGTGGAAATGGCGTCAGTTTCAAAGAGCGTAGGTCAGGGAGATACGTGCGATGAAAATATAGAACAAAAATCGGATACAAATCAGAAGCAATATAATGCTGTTCTCAGCATCACCACGAACCAACGTAATTCATATGTTGCACCAACATAATTTGAAATCAGTAGTAAAGGCAACACATAAAATGCTACCATTAATAGGACTCTTCTTCAGTTTCCAAACTGTTCATGATTTTGAGTCACTATTCGCCACTGCTCTGTAGTGTTATGTGATAAAATTGATCCGGGTGTGACGGGGGGGGGGGTATTAAATTTGAAATTGAAGGAATTCAATGTAAATTTAATTTATGGACTTTCCACAGGTTTCAACACAATTATTTTTGGGGGGTCTTTAAGACCGGATGCTCTAAGAACTGAAATTTATTGTTTAACATGCATTATGTTTCCTTCCACACGAAGAACAAAGCACAATGTGACGCAGCAGGCAGTACTAAAATGTTGCGATTTTAAACAAACATACCATACTAAAGTGTGGTGTATAAATAACACACAGTAAGTGATCTTACAGCAACTGCATACTGTAAGCTGAGTCAATGACAAGCCAGTAGGTTGGCTGAAGGAAACAAGATAACTTAACAGGGCTAAGGAGAAAGAGAATAAGTGTTAAGATTATTGGACGGAAAGTAAGATCATGTTACATTTCAAAATTAAAAGTGCATGGGCCTTCAGCCAGAGGAACGTGAAATATAAATTGCTTTATTATACCGTGGCGAATGTACGTATCGATTCCACTTGTAAGAGAATAATGAACGTTAGCACTTGTGATTATTTTGAAATTATTTTGCGAAGTTATATGCCTTGTATTCCGTTTATTTTTTTTTTCACACCACAAGAATCAGTTGCTTGAAACCATTCTTAGTCTCAGAAATTAGGTCATTTTCAGTCGCAAAATGTAGCTAATTAGTAACAACTTATTTTTACACAATAAAGAAAGTTATTTTGATCGTGGTGTTTATGATAATGGCATGTAATTTTTAGACTAAATAAATCTTTACATTTGCTCATATCTGATTTTGTGTCTCTTTGTCTAATGCGTTTTTGTATTTCTACTCCTTATTTATGTACATACACCTATATATGTACATGTGTGCGTGTGTGATACTGCTCAGACTGTCGTAATGTCTTCTTTAAAAATGTTGTACGTCTTCTCTCTATCATTACTGATGAACGTTTTGTCGTTGAAGGTAGTATTATGCAGTGTGTGTCTTATTTGTGTGGAGCAACAGCACTTCTGGGGTCTAGGTCGTCTCATTATTGAGGTCTCTAGAGAGGCGCTACCTACACAAAACATAACAAACACAAAAGGACAGACGCCTATGTCCTCAGCGGGATTCGAACCTACAATTCCACGAATTAGACGACCGCAGACATAAGCTTTAGACCGCACGGCAACCAGAATTGGCCAGAGTGTCTGCCATTAACTGTGTAATTTGACAATGGTACTATTCAATATACGTGTTTGTTATCGTAAATATTTGGGAATACCTCAACAACAAGATGGCTACACCATATTTAAAGCTATGTGGGATTAAGAATCAGATTTATAATGTCACACTTTAATGACTACTTGAAAGAATTGTTTTGGAAAATTATAAACTTCTGCATGTCCAAAAATAAAAGAAACCTGTTACAGAAATACCAGTATGTATCTGGATATATTCTGCCTCTTAATAATATGATGTACGCAAGAACAATAAATATGAATTTTAAAATATAATTTTTTTTTAATTTGACCGTTTATTGATGATGTGTGTTATGTATAACCAAGCTATTATTTATTACTGCAGTAAAATATGCCAACAATGTACAGCATGTTGACGTGAATCAAAGTATTGCCACTGCATGACATTATGCACAATTTCTTTTGCGTGGTTAGTATCAACTAGCAGTAACAAGCAATATGACCAGAATATCTACACATAGTCTTAATTGCTCATATGTCTTGGTTTATTAATGAAATTTATTTGCGGTTAAAATGGCGTGATAGTGGTCTACAGACTCCAAATGCAGTTCGCTTTTAAGTCATGCGAATTTCTACAGTAAAGTTAATAACGACGACGACGACAACAACAACAACAACAACACATAACAAAAACCGTAATTAAACAAAACAACAAGAAGAGTGCAAATGGTGTATTCCGTGACGTCGTACAAAGAATTTGCCAAAATATTAATCAAAACAGTTGTGTTACGGAATTCCTCTTGCTACTAAAGGAATGTACTGAATTTCCGACTTTATTCCACAGCCACCGAATATGTTATCTTTGAATATTTTTAGGGACGGTTGCGAGAAGCGATATTAGCTTCGTCATGTCTGTCTGTCCGTCCGTCTGCATGGAACAATTCTGCTCCCAATGTACGGATTTTCATGAAATTTAGAATTTGAGTGTTATTCGAAAATCTGCATAGAAAAATATTTTCATTAGAATCTGATGAGAATACTAATATAAATTTTTGATCATATTGCACACAATTCTTCTTAGATAGAGAAATTTTGCGGAAAAATTTGTAGAGAATATCAAAACAAATAATTTTATGACCAATAACTTCTTTTAAAACTAGTACCCTTTATGAGATAATGTGGGAAAATTTTGAAGAGACGCAAAGGTCATAGGTGACAATATGGCGCATAAGCATTGCATGTTGGATTATTAATGCTACAAACACACTCTCAGAATATGTAATACTTATTGCTTTTCCACTGCAGCAACGGTTACACGAACACATCTCAATGTTACGTTATACCTAAATATACTGTCATATTTAAAACTAGTTGTCATTCATTCATTTCTTCGTTATTTTACTTCCCACGTAACGGCCTGCCAATCCGCATAACACTTCAGAAAATTTTACGAGAAAAATTCAAGGTTTATTAATTGGGTGTAAAGCGAAGGATTAATTCAGATTTCAGACTTTCGCAACTGTGCTGTTGAGGTCTCCGTTGTTCTGGGGTGTTTAGTTGAGTCACAGGTTGATTGATGCCCGATGTTTCGAGACAGCCTATTGCTCATATCTTCAAGGAACGAAATTTCAATGTCCATTCTTATGGACCTCTCGACCCTTAAATACGAGACCACTAACCTCTTTCGACAGGATGGACATTAACCAGTCGGTGACGAAGCGTTATAATTGTATAATAAAGGAGATCTTTGGTAATGAAACTTAAATATGGGCCATTGTAAAAGGTTTAAAACAGTGGGTGATTAATTGAAATTAAGTAGGTTTATAAAATAATCAGAAATATATTAATTTAGAGGGCGGCTTTCTCCAATGTATACTATAAAATCCCGCGATTAAGTCGAGTTTATGGTGGGATTACACATAGCTTGATTCCGAATACCAACAGCGTTGTGTATTAATAAAATTTATAAATGGGTGCCGATAATTACCTTGATTATATTTGATTCCTTTGCTCCAGTGCGAGATTTGAGATTCTCAGATTGACTTTACTAAATAATAATGTATTTTAGAATATTATATCGTGTTCACTAGTGTATATTTACTGATTTTGGAAGGATTTATTTCCGTCATCTTCAGGGTCAAGCAGCCGAAAGAGAATAACTTGGCTGAGTGAATATGAAGGCGAAGGCAAAACGATCCCTCGAAATATGCCTCGTAAAGTACTTTTGTTGCGGCATGACATCCCAGAAAAATTGGACCCCCTTATTCCATACTTCTAACACGTTTAGAATCAGTTCAAGACATTACTAACTTAACAATAAGTTAAGGATAATGTAGGTCAAACACAACTAGTTTATTAGCAGGGTGTTAATGAAACAGCATGTTTCGGCCTACTCGTAGACCATCATCAGGTTTACAATGTTGGCTCTGAGAGCCAAAATTGTAAACCTGATGATGGTCTACGAGTAGGCCGAAACATGCTGTTTCATTAACACCCTGCTAATAAACTAGTTGTGCTCGACCTACATTATCCTTAACTTATTTTTACAAACACAACGAGGTTACCTCAACTTAAGATTACTACCTTAACATTCTCCCTTCTTCCATGGTGCAACAGCCCCTAGTGGGCCAGGTCTTCATCATTATCGAGTCTCTACGATCACATTCTGACACACCACGCTTGATAGTACTCCTCTGTACGAGTGTTCGGCCTAACTTAGAAATCCCTACCTTAAAAACCACAACACTAATAACAGACATCCATGTCCCCGGCGGGATTCCAACCCGCAATTCCAGGAAGTGAGCGGCAGCAGACAGCACAGCCACTGGGATCTGCTAAGTAAGTTAAAATACAGAGTTCAACATAAAATGTTAGCATTGTATACTTCAGAGGGATATCTGTTCTAGGGAAGGCACGCTTTCAAGTGGTTAAATCAGAAAGTACAGAAGGAATGAAAGGACAGTGGCAGCTAAACTTCCTTTTATAAATCCACATTTAATGATCATTTCATGTTTAAAATATTTTTGTGGCTTCAGCGTGTTTATCACTGCCATGTCCAGTACATGCACTTTTGTTTCCGAGTGGTTGAATTCTCAGTTGGTAGCTGAAAAGTGAAAACGACCGTTTGATATGTGCCTGACAGGGTCTGGTAAAACGAGTACTGTACCGACATACATTTCATTTAGTCTGCCCCGCCGTACTGTCATTCCGTGAACTGGCAGTACACAGTAGCACTAACATGGGGGATGAGGGACTTTAGGGATGAGTGATTCAGAAGTCACTCACGCTATGATAGGCGGATAAAGTGTGGAAAAGCGAAATAATGGGGGTTAAGCGTCAGCAAACTATTGGTCGATAAAACGGTTGAGTGCCCTCATCCATGATATGTATGAATGAATACCAGGAAGTTTATATGAAACCTTTTCTTTCTTCGTGGAGTGTGAACTCGAATCACAGCATCCATAGATCAGCGAAGTAATGTTTAGATTACTTTGTGACTTCCCACTGGATCAATTCTAAAGCGTGCACTGTTCTTGAGTCATGTCACGGCACAAGGTTTTCTGCAATGTAGAAGTGTCGGAGATACTTATCTTCTGTTCTACTGGGGTGGACATACAAATTTTAGTGAGTGGTTTATGAAGAACCTATTATTTGTATAGTCAAAGACAGAGTTGTGAAGTAAAGAGCATTTTGCAGAAAACGAAACAGACCTTACGCAGCGCATCTTAAATCTCCTTGTTACTTAAATATATAAAATGTATTTCTAGAGGTGTTTTCTTATGGGCCGGGATAGCGCAGTCGGTATAGCGACTCGCTATGGGCTGGATGGTCCGGGATCGAATCCCGGTGGGGGCGAGATTTTCCGCACCCTTCCAGACATGCCTTGCGGCCCACTTAGCCTTCTATACAATTGTTACCGGGTCTTTCCCGGGGGTAAAGCGGCCAGGACGTGGCTTTGACCACCCACCCTCATCTAGCACCGAGGTTAAGGAAAGAGTATAGCTGCAACTCTATTCCACTCTGGGCCTTCGTGAACTGTTCTAGGGTGAACTTTTACTTTATTTTATAAGTGTTTTTTGCATGTGTTTGTGAGGAATGTAAAAGGTTCAAAACTCGATCCGTCAACTTAGATGGAGACGGAAATGTCTAAAAATGTTGATACTGCAACCAACATATAACCTTACATAGTGTCAAGACACAGGAAAGTTCCGCAAAGGGAATTTTGGAATTCCTTTCCTTACACCGTAAATAGGAGTAAGAGACACGATTCTTCTTCTTTCGTTTTACCTCTGACAATGATGGTCAGGGAAAACATCGCCAGAGAAGCTGATTCTTACCTAGAAGTTGGGAATCGTCACCAGAATTGAATTTTGTTCTACAATTGGCCAAGAAATACAGGCAAGAAATAGATGTCACTACATAGGGGTGAATGTTTGTTATGCAGATTATAGCTTCATTCAGTCTGATTATTCTATCTAAAGTAACAGTAATGTTCCCACTTCTACATAACATGAAGTGTGTAGCAACAGACGGTTGTGTTTTACATCTCTCGTGTTTTGCTTTCATCTTGTAAGAGGAACAAACACATCGACTGTGCCAGACAGTTATCTGTTTGAAGGTTCCATTTGTCTGGGATATGACACAGTGTAGAATGGTACAAAGTTAGTATGGTTTCAGAGGATGACATAAATTAGTAAGGCCATGCGCTTTCCATATATAATATACCCATTTTTTCGTACGCTTTTGTCTTCAGATACTACCCAAAAATGGAGACGACAAGCCGCGCAGAAATGCTGGCATTTGTATACCGCGATACATGGCGTCATTCGTAAGTGTTACAAAGTTTTCACAGACGCTGCTCTGAGTGCCTCTAACATCGCAGTTCCCTATTTGTTTTTACTGCTTGCCTGGTTTGTCATCTTACATCATTTTGATGATTTTGTGAATCCGTTTAAATATTAATGTGTTCAGGAAGAATCAGCTGGTATGGAATATACAGTTGGAAGTTCGGTATCCGAACTTTCGGAAGAAATTGAACTTTTAGTGCCTATGTAATAGTAATAAATGCGAGAATAATATTAAAATGAAATTAAAGAAATGAGATGTGATTGCTTGAATTTTATTCTCTGGCTAATAATAGGGTCAAGTGGTGGATATTTCTGAAAAAAGAATGAACTTCTGATTTTGTAGGACCTGAAGGATTTCTTAAAAAGTTCAGGAGCCTAAAAGCTACTCATTAACCCTTTAAACGTCGAGTTAAATCCCATCTGTCATCTGCTAGCATTACTCGGAGCTCACCATATTCTCAACATTAGCAAGTAAAGGGTTAAGAGCTTTTTTTGTGTGCAGTTATTTTGTAAGAAAGATAAACAATTCCATATAGGTCTGTCTTGAATAAGCAGCAGGAATTTTATGCATGGCCATGAAGCTAATGTCGCGGTACAAATTATAGGTGAGCTTTTCGACTGGTTCGATATTTGGCTCACAATTTATAAACCACTATTTGTATTTATTTTTAATAAATAGGGTGGCGCGCAGTCGCTTGATACTTTGAAGCAACGTGATAATTGAAATTTAAGGGATATTCTAAATGTTCCAAATGCCTTGTTATAATATGACTTATTGTCTAATTTTTCCGTCCCTATATTTTTGGAGAAGGAGAAGAAGACAAAGAATTTACGTTACGTACGACCTTCCTGTTGTTAAAACATCGAATGTCAAGTGACGGTTGCCCCACTCTGTATAGGTAAACCCATATTATATGACATAGGAGAGGCATACAGAAATTGTACCTTTTGAAAAGCTTGTAACAACTATTATATAGTTATATCCAGGGTGTGTAACTCAGTTGGTATAGCGACTGACTACGGGCTGGACGCTTCGTGATCGAATCCCGGTGGAAACGAGATTTTCCGTCCGTCCAGACCGGTCCTGCAGCCCACCCAGCCTTCTGTACAATGGGTACGGGGTCTTTCTTGGGGTTAGAGGCGGTCGGGGCTTGGGGCTAACCCCTCCACCTCAATCTAGAGTGCCAAGGTCCTAGAAAGAGTAGGGCTATACCTCTACTCACCATAAGGGCCTTCGTGGCCTATAAAAAGAGTGAAATCCTACCTACGTATATCCAGGGTGTTCGGCAAGTATGTTGTAACGAGCATGTTGTAGTAGTGGTAAGGTTTCAGATTTGTATCCGGTAGTTCCCCGTAAGGTTCTATTTAGGAACACCTGCTATCGTGGATTAGATGTTTCTTTGTCTTCTCTGTGTTCATGGAAAAGTGCGAGAACAATACTTCGGTCAGGCCACAACCGATGCCTTGTAAAGTCTGTCCCAGATATCGCTTACCAATCACCGTAACATGGACGATATATTGCCACAAACACTGACAGTGTCGTGTAATAAGACACATATGGCATTTCCTTATTAACAGTCACTCTAAAAGAATATCGAATTATTTTAAAGTGGCTGCTAAGCGTGTTTTAAACATTTCGTCGTTATTGAGACGCAACTTAAAAATATTTTCTATCTTCCTACATGTAATGTAGTTCAAAATTTCAGCTTCACTGGAAAAAGTTTTCGAGTATACGTCAGGAACACAATTAATTGGTGCATAAATTATTTATACAATGTGTACTGGGTATTTCCCAGAGATAAGGCGGTGGGAGTGGGGGGCGGCGTTGACAACCCACCCCCATCTACATCCGAAGTTTGTGTAAGAGTAGAGCAATACATCTACTACCTCTCTGGTCCCTTGTGGCCTGTACTAGAGGGAAATTTTCCTTGACATCAACTTGAAGAAAATTTTTAAGAATAAAAGGGGAACGCATTTAAATTCTGCATAAATTGTCTGTTGGATACAATATATGTTTATTATTATTGTTGGTCAAAATCCAGGACTTTACTGGACCTTGAATTTATTTGGCTAAACTTAGTATCAAAACAAGAATAGTCCCAAGAGCAAACTTATTATTGCTAAGCTGAAATTTTGCCGGTTACTCCAGAAATTTCCTGCGCTTTGTGGGAGTGAAGGTTAATTATCGTGTTCAAAACAGCCCACCGCTTTAATGTATCGAGATTCAGATGAATCCAGGATTTATTTTGAATCCCCGTTTCGTAAACATCTATTTCACTAATATTTTCTCTTACACAAGTGTCTTCCGAGGAGTGTATTCTCTCCAAGTTGACTGACGAAAATTATCTACTTATTTCTCCTATCGTATGTGCTGCATGCTCAGCTCTTCACACCGTACTTTATTTGCCCTCCCTATAGGGTTTTAGTTTTTATCAAAGTGTAAAAAATATTGAATTTATGATTATAGATTTTCTTCAATACTATTCTTATTTCTCCTTATGGCGAGAGAACAAGATCAACATCCATAAAAATAACAAACCAATTATAATTCATTCTTCGCACTTTTAGGTAGGAAGCTGCGAGACAAAATGTTGTGAACTGGATGGCACAGAGGGATCCCCAAAATTAATCTGTTCTTAATCTTCATGTTTGTACCGTGCATCAATGACGATTAAAACACTTTGTTATCCAACAGATGCACAAATAAATAATTCGTAGATACAATTAGAATTATTATAAAATATTTAAAATATTTTAAATTGCTCCAACATGTTTCGGATTAGAAAGGACCCATCATCAGGGACCTCTATACAATGTTTGGCTAAAATTACTGTAATGAGTGCCTCTCTAGACTCTTCAATACATACACGCACCACGGGCAAATATCCTGCCATAATACCGACTTCGTCCATATCAACGGACGAGATAGAACCGTTACTCCAAACTCCAAATTTGTTACCATTCTGGAAGGTTTATTATCTTCCATTGAGGATCTCGGTAGCACAATGGTTAAGGTGCTGTGCTACAAATCGGAAGGTCGCTGGTTCGATTCCAGATGATGTCAGTGGATTTTTCATTGACATAAAATCCTTCCGATCGCACTATATTCCTGGATTCGACTCAGCCTCCAACAGAAATGAGTACTAGGAGTATTTCCTGGGAGTAAAGGCGGCCGGTGCGTGAGGCTGAAATCCTACCACCATCCTGTGCCGTTGTCACGAAATCTGGAAAACGTAACTTCCTGGAACCCTCTGGGCCCTTCCGGGCCTGTAACGGATCTGCTTTACCTTTACCTTTACCTTATTATCTTTCATTATATTACAAACGAAGTATAATTTTTACCCCAAACAGTAGGTTTTTCTGTCATTCATTTTATGAAGCTGCATAAAATGATAAATATTTGCAGTTCGCAGGTCTCTTGGCTGTCAATTTCGAAAATTATGACAAATCATACAAACTAGAGAGTAAAAGAGACTGTGCGGAAATGATATACGTTTATTTGTACCATTCTGTATTGAGCTGCTATGTTTCTGTCCTATATGTATGTCACATGAACCTCATCAATTGGCTAGAAAATGTGACGCCTCATTTGACTCGACTGATTGCCAAGTCCATCAACTTTGTGTCTGAGTGAGATTAAACAGCACGAGAGGGAGAGTGGGTACATGAGAGAGAAGCAGAGATTGGAACGGTACTGACACATAATCATAGTAGTGGGCATATCTGAAACGACAGGGGAGGGAGACTGATGCCACTGTCCCATGGGGCTAAAATCAAGTATGGCTAGCGAAGCCGGGAGGGTGTGGCAGACAAGAGGATGAAATTGTAATTTTCCAGAGTGTTTTTTTAATTGAGTTTTGTTAACTCGAACGTAACCCTTCCAACATTGTCTGTGAGGAAAAGGGGTGTGTTTTGGTTAGGGGCAGCCGTACGTTTCAATGGGGCCACTAATATAGCTGTCATACTCTTTCAGGACAGCTGTCACTCAGTTCACTCAAAATTTTTGTCGCATTGGCTCTCATTTTGGGTGGATTTGTAGCTTGCAATTTTACCTGCTCGTCCCTTCTTTGTATTACCGAAATAGTTTTTCAGATGTTCTGTAGCCTATGGTTTACAGGCCTTCGAAGAGTCATTGACACTCAGCGGCATTTATTGTTAGGTTTGTAATAGTGACTGGACTGGGATGTCCAATTTAGAACATTTTTATTTCTATGATATGTTGCGAAATAACATCAGAACGACATGTTAATTTGCGCGAAGCGCAGAACCAATCGCCGGTCCCTTCTTCAGTGTAAGTATTTACGTTTATTTATTTCCATTAAGCCACAACCAGAAAAATTACTAAGGTCCGTCTAGAAGGATTTGGAGCTTAGTGAAATCATTGTTGGGCACAAAAATACGTTTTTCCGCAAATGGCGGCCGATGTGCAGGTCGCCAATGTACACTACAGGACATTTGTTCCAGCGAGTGGTCAATACATCTGAAACTGGCCTGTCCAGTTTCATCGCAGGTACTCTTTCAAGTGAAGGAAAGGAAGTAAATAACTCGAATTTTCAGTGTCCTGCAGGGAAATTCCTTCTTCTCTAGAGCGAGATCTGTGGCTGTCATTGTGGTCCTTTTTGCAACACAACGTAGATCTTTTCTTGTGTTTGTCTTGCAGTATAGTTAAAAGTGTTTGAAGCAGGGCTCTTAGGATCCTGAGGGTCGAGTTAGCGATCACCTCCGAAACGTAAGTAAGTTTATTTACGAGTGGATTTTTTTATGTTTCGGCAGATTTGGATCTTTTTAAAATCGTTGTGAGAAACTCAGATATGACGTTTTTGGAGCAGTTTTTTTTGTCTGCCACTAAATTCTTCTCAGATTCTGCGCTTTTAAAAGCAGAACCATCTGTACTTACCTGCACATAGTTTGTATGACGGTTACTAAAGGCAGTTCTTGTAATAATACCGTTGAAAAAGTCATTCTAGGCTGTGCAGTTTTCTCTAAACATGATATGACCGAAATCCAGCTTTTCAATTTCAGATTTCAGTGTCTGTAGCAACACAATTTTCTTTTTCACTTGATGTACGACTCAACCCGTGTATTGTGGTTACTTACAATAAATCTACTTGAAAGCCTAAATGCTCTATTGTTTCTACTAGATGAGGATAAAACCGACTGTTATTAAATTATTGGAATGACTCAAATGGATGTAATCTGAAGCTTGAAACACAAGAGGCAGTGGATACTGGATATGTTGATACAATTGTGGCGGTATAGATTTACAATTGGGATGTATCTGGCTCGAAAATCTACCGAGTTACTCTTACAGTAATTGGAGTTTCTATTTATTATGCTCAGTCTTTCAATATTATCGAAATTTGTGTCGATTTCCTATGGATTCCGCTATCAAATATCAGACTAGAGTCTTACTATCGTTAAAGAACATTCTTAGTGTTCCTCAGATCCGCTAGAAACAATGTATTTGCTATCGTAGAGGAGGACAAAGGGAAGAACTATGTTATTTAACGACGCTCTCAGTTATAGAGATTTAATTAATGTCGGTAGTAGATAAATGGATTATGAGTAAAGAAATATGGCAGGATGATACTGAGAATGTAAAACCTAAGTAAAAACAGAACAACCCCTGTACAGGCCTGGAGAGTCCCTGAGGGTTCCAGGAGTTTGATGCTTTCAGAATTTCAAAACAATCGACGCTTGAAGGCTGTAAGTTCGGCAGCCTTACTCACCGACCACCTTTACCAACACCCTAGGAGATATTCCTGTAACTAATTTCTGTTAGAGGCTGAGTCGACCCCAGAGTCAAAGTAGGCAGGAAGGATTTTGTCAATAAATAATTCCAATTACACCATAGCGAATCAAACCCGCTTGTAGCTTATTGCCTCAACCAAATGCGTCACGGCGTGGCCCAGAAAAACGAAATATTCGGTTATAAATTTGTTCCCGTGTTTTTTCGTCTACCGCAAATCCCACAGTATCTGGTTTGTGAATGAAACGTAGTAAAAAAGTTTTCTATCGTTTCCTTTCCAATTCCATTAATTTTAGGTCGATTATGCAAATTGAAATTTGAAACGTTCAAGTCTGATCCAAAAATCGTAGCTCAATTAAGAATTTATGATTTTCGGTTACGTTTTCATTTCAGAGTGAATTCAAGAAACGATATTTTTCATGGTATCAGAAACAAAACATAGTAAGGGGCCATGTGGCGCTTTAAGATTTTATGTATTTGTCACAAGTAGGTTATTCAATACGGTTGATCTTACGTTGTCTCGAAATATTTACATCTTAAAAATATGAATTGAATTCGTGAAAAAACACGGATGTATAGCTGAAGAATAGCAACCAACTTGATGCTACTCATTATTTTATTGTACTTCTTATAGGCTCAACATTTTTCGGGCTATTTCAGACGGCCATTAACCCCCAGCCCCCACATACTACACGAAAAGACCAGTCGTGCCTTAGCCTGCAGCCTAGACACTACTCCAGCCTACCCGCACCGACCCTCCAACCTACAATAAACCAAGGTGTGTACAATTTCAGATTCACAACACTAATTAACACTAACAACACATAGAATTAATCAATCCACTAATAAAACTACACTCAAGAGAACACTACGATCACCACGCATAAAGGATCACAACTATTAATATTAACTGAAGCACGTTACAACCAAGCGACAAAGAACTTCACACCGAACACACGCCACTAAGAACCATAAATTTACATTAACGCTAAATCCTCCATCTTTACAGAACGAAACGACCAATGTGGTAATCAACATCATAGTCGCGAGTTTCTGATGGTGGGCATAGTAATGCGCGAAACATATTGAGCCTATAAGAAGTACAATAAAATAATAAGTAGCATCTAGTTGGTTATTATTCTTCAGTTATCACAATGATGCACGGTCCAACAAACATCAAATACGGATGAATAAATTATATTGTGTCATGGAGCTTCAATTTGATTTGCTGCTTTGAAATTCAAAGGCCTTCTAGTGTTACTGTACACTACTTTTGTTATGTGCGTGCTACAGACTATTGTCAATACACAGGGTATCTTGTAAGCACCGTAACACCAGGGATTACGGATCACGTCATCACAACACACGCGACATCTAAGAAAAGAGCGGAAGCAACCTTGCCGCTTGTGAGTGTTCAACTAACATGTCTCGTGTTCTGCTTAAGTCTTTAAATTCTCTTTGGGAAAATATAGTTACAAACAAAAGGAATAATCGGTTTAAGTCAGAAATATCTCGCAGTATATAGCCAGGAAATTTTATAAACGATAATAAGTATGCAAATTATGATTAAAAGACATTTCTCTTCTGTTTTAACCTATTACAGCCTACTGGTCACGTGATGCACCAACAGTTTTAACATTCAACAACTGTACTCTCTGCCCACACTCTATTTATATGTTTTGTTTTTATGTGAGAACAAACAGCGACTTGTGCCACTTGCATCATAAACTGACTGGTTTTATAATCGAGATGAAAAGTGTTTACTGCGCGGTACGGAATGGGGTCTTTAAATAAAGCAGTCTGCACTTCGTCTTTAAATGGTTAATTTTCTTTAAAATATACAAGTCCAGGCCAATATGCTTATGTTAATATAGCCGTATATAAATGATCACGAAGTAATTTGACATTTTATTCTTTACCCTCAGATTACCGAAGGTGGAAGAACACCCAGATAGTTATTGTATTATTAGTCCTCCATCGAAAGACTGGCCCATCCTGAGAGCTACTTACTTAATTCCAGGACCGAATTCTAGAGTGCAAGGAATTTCATTTCTAGGACACCGGCACGTTTACAGGGCGCTTTGATTAAGCGCGTGGGAAATTGTAGGCGTACGTCATATTAAATAAATTTGAGTTTTTTTACGTTGTTTAAGGATCGATCAGTTTATATCTGTGGCTGAAATATCTTATATTTTGGTAGCAGGCAAATTCTGCGTCGTGGAGGCTTCCAGACTTATGTCTTAATAAAGTCATTTATTGATTTTTGTAATAAAACTCATTTAAAAATTTTGCATGGAAGTCACACAATCACACAAACACATTCACGATTAAATTCTGCGGGCAGTTAATATATTTGGTTTTCTGGATTTAATGGCAATAAAAATCCTTTGTGATTAACAGAAAGACGTTGTTGTTACAGACAGAAAACAGGAGAATTCTCTATCTCTCTCCAAACGCAAACAATTTGACATACCTGTCTCACGTTTGTGCTTATAAACTTACGTATTTACTGTTCAGAGGTCAGAATAACACAAGACGTGGATACAAACCGGATACCCACTGTAGAAGTTGTGTAATTAAGGCTTCTATCATACCAATGTTCTTTCTGCAATTTCTTCTTACCAGCTAAGAAACTCATCTTCTAGTCCCCAAGATGCTGACCCAATTAAAAAAATTATAACCTAAAAAGAACGACAGGATCCAATTTCTAGCTGAGCAATTTTTTCGTAGTAAGCATCACGGGTGTCCTATGACGACATCGAAACGAGGAGAGCCGTGTAAGGCAGGGATGGCTGCAATTTCAGTTTTCGTTTAATAAGTCCCCAAAAGAAGGACTTATATGTGTTCTACATGGCTGACAGATTTTATCCTTACTTTCAGGATGCGCAGAACATTAGTAAGGTCGGCCATATCTGTCCGCCTGTTTGACCGTGAGAGTAACATTATCTTTAGCGCTATTCCATGAACATTCCTAGGAATAAAGACGTCTGTTGTTAAAGCACCTAAGTATATGGCCTCTCGACTTTAGCGCCTGCCATGGTCGTTGGTGTTGTCGCTATCTAAATGTACATTATTATCATCAGACTGAAGACAAAAACTTGAATTCTTATAATTCGTAAAGAATTCTGTCATCATTTTATAGAAGTTCCGACATTTCTATGAAAATCTCTTTGCACAAACGATGTCTTTCTTTCATCCTAGTAAAAGCTGTTTGTCACTTATCTTTAATTGTGAATTCGTTATAATGCCATGTTAAAATGTCTCTGCCGATTGCTATGTGCCTGATCATAATTACTGTACCGGTAATTGCGACGCATAAAATGGGTAGGAGTGAAACTGTGGCTGGCGTTTTGCTTCCGAATGTGGAATAAAGTACACAGACTCTAACAAAATAGGAGAATATTTCTTCGCCTAACAGCAGTTGTGTATTAGTGGCTGAGATGTAAGTGCTATGTTAGTAACTTTGTGGGAGGGGGGGGGGGGGTGTTACTTGAATGAACTGCACAAAATGGAAAGACATTTCTGTAGTCGCTGTGTCTGTCTGTCTTTCTGTCTGTGTCCATTCTTTTGCCTCTTTAATCTCCGGAAATATGGCGTTAGATTCCGGCATCAAAGTTATTAAGCAAATGCTTGAGTTCAGGCTTCAGCCGTGGTGTGCAAAGATCTTCACCCTTCTGTGATATCACGCAGCATAGACTGCTAGGTAGTTACCGACGTTTAGGGACAACCTATAGGTCTCATATTCAGGGGTCAAGGGGTCCAAAAAGGAAGCCGAGAACACTTCCTCCCCCCTTTCCCCTCCCTCACGCTGCACTAATACTATTGGCTAGCGTCACGTTCTCTGAGAACCAATCACCGCACACACCATTCCCTATATAAATGCCCACCTAAGTGTTCCCTGCGTTCTTCTTGGACTGCTAGACCATTTACAATGTTACCGATAGGTTGTGCCGAAACGTCTTTAAAACTACCAATCTACGCCGCGTAAAGTGAAAGAATAACGAAGATCTTACTCGCCGAAGTCGGTTTTATTGGGTTATGGGTGCGATATTATTCCTACTGACTTACACTTATCCTAACACATTACCAGTTTTGACCATTAAAACTTACCAAATATTAATGCCGTATCGACTGGAAGTTAACAATTTACTGTCTATTATTTCACAACGTGTAACGTCTCAGAAGAATTGACCCTTCATCAACACCAAAGTGACATTCTCGAATCTGTCCCTTTGAACATTTCCAACAGCAGTCCGCAGTACAAATTACTAGTATCATTATATGCCAGATGGCACAGACCTAATTAATCGCTAAGAATTTCACGAATTTACCCTAGAGTTAATTCTACTGGTACCTGAAGCTAAACACTTACATCTAATTCCGAGGTTAAGAATGAGTACAGCTTTGCCTCTACTCCCCCCCCCCTCCCCATAAACCTTCAGACGTGCACAGAGTAAAGCTTACTATTTAACCTAACTTTCATGCCATTAATTTATATCTTGCATGTGAGTTAATTCAGGGAAACGTACGTGAATTACAATAAACTGTAATTAGCTTTGCAATAACAAATTTATGTTTGCAGTATTAAATGTGTAGGCCTATAACAATCACTAACACGGATTAAGGTCCAGGTTGATTCATAACACACGGATTAAAATGTTGCTTCAGCACTACTAATGGATGGTCGTGGGTTTTTGTGATTGTGGCATTATAGTGATACTGCAGCCTCGAGTTTCCTTTTTATTTTCGAATGTTTACTTGTTCATACTGAAAAATTTAGTATTTTTGCTTTAATAAATTCAGTGACTTTAGCAGTAAAAATATGAACGCCAACAAAGTGTAAAAAATCAGAAAGGAAAAGTGCGAAAAATTATAACTTTTATTCAAAATGTTTTTAAATCACAGAAACACTCCTAAAAAATTCTGTCGTTTCGATGCGCAGTGATGCAGGTTAGTATTCTACTGGCTATAGTGGCTATCACCTTTACCCTACTCCAGTTTAAAGGAAATATATCAGTTACCCGAAAAGTTTTGTTTCAGGAAACTGAAGAATCAAAGAATGTCTAATATAATGTTTATGTCTGTAGAAATCTCTGGTAATCGAGCATAATTATTACTTTTAGGAAGAACACTCCTGAAAGAAATGCGCTCATCATATTCGAATATGTTCAAGAATAAATGATGGTGAAAGACCGGACTATTTTGAATTCCGCAAGGTTGAAAATAAAAGTAAGAGTCTCGTGTGAAATATAAGAGCCATTTTGTGAACGTAGAGGATTTTAAATGCTATAAATTTTGATGTCAGTGTAAAACTTTTTTCGTAAGATTGCATATTCCGATTAAGCGTTATTTTCAGCTGCTTTTTTGATTGAAGTTTTTGAAAGATTGGAAACATTGTTACTCCAGTTTTAAGTATCATTACCACAGGAATTATAATCAACATTCTAACCACCTTCGTCTATAAACAGTCTTTCTACCAACACAACGAATGCCCTGGATATGGTTTGATCATAATATTAACCAGAGGTTGAAGGGGCCCCAGACCTGCCGCCAAACACATTCATGAAGAATCAGGTTTAATTTTAATGGCGAATATATATTTCTCAGTAAGCACGTGTAATGCTATTATATGGATTATAAAATCACAGGTACTAGCAGGCCCAGAGTTTTAAAATATTAATATTCAGTGCATGACGCACCACTATATGTATGGGGCAGCGTATCGAATATTTTTCAGTTTCTGTGAGTACATTTTCAGTTTTAACCTATTTCCCGTTTTAAACATTTTTCACATACCTTAATTATCAACTTTTGAAACAGTTGACAGATTTTTAAGGGAATTTATAAGAACATTATGCCAGCCAGTGGCATTTCTGTATCGTAATTTTAACCTCCATATAATCAGTAATAACAACACGGCTGACTCGCAAATTGTGTAAACGGGGCGACGATATTTTTATGTCCTTTAGGACCTAAAGCTTTTGAAAAGGAAATTATTTTAACATTTCCGGTAACTATATGGTGGATGTAAGAATTACTGTTATTTTGAGGTTTTATGGCGATAGCTAAAGGAGTATTAGACTTTGACACATAAACTGTGGAATTATGATAGTACTTAAGTAATTCTTATATGCTGTGTGAAATGTACTGTTTACAGGGCTTGGCAGAGACGTAAATTCACAATATTATAACAATATTACAATATAGCAATAAAATTATATAAAGTAACATGACTTTGACAAAGTCTAAGTGAGACAACTATAGTAACTGCAATAGGGATTGAGGGAGGCGAATCTCTGCAGCTGAAGAGTAGACTTCAGATGCTGGGCTGAGAATTCCAAGTATATGGTGATTAAAATATACAATGATTTTTCATTTGCATCCGTCAGGTAAGGGGATGTACGTTAATTCCACACCACACACATCCAACCGCAGAATTTCAAACTTATAATCAAAATTTATCTTGTCTTCTGTCTCAGACATTTTTTCTCCTTCATATTTCGATCTCTGGCCTATGTTTCTTCCAATATATCTTTAAGTTGTTTTATTTACTTCCAAATTAAACAGGTGATGGAAAGAAGTGAGGAGACACATTTGTATGAATCACGCACATACTTCATAGCTCGAGTCATATAACTAATTTGATTACTATTAGAACTGACGCCGTGCATGTGAATAACTGTCGACATTTTGGGAAGCTTTTTTGCCTCCATCTTCACGGTCCATGCAGTAAGTTGTAGAAAGTGAGATAACCAAAAATTTCAGTAACTTATCGCCAGTAGGCGCGGTTTCTTATGTTACTGGACTTCAGTCTTCATCAAAACACCCTCGGGAACCTCAAGTCTCGAAGTAGATGAGAGCTTCGCCCTTCAGGGTTATTACACATCATGAACTGTTGATAACCCTGAAGATCGCAGTTCTCGAGATTTTTCTTGTTAAGGCCTGTTGTGCCGTAAAATGCCTAAGGAAATTAGTCACCGGGCTTCCACCGCGGAGGCCTGGGTTTCATCGCGGTCAGTCCGTGTGAGAAATGTGGTGGACAAAGTGTCACTTGGACTTGTTATTCTCTGAGTACTTCGGTTTTCGACCGAAGTTTCATTCCACCAATATTCCGTACGTATATCGAGTCATCCGTCCTCGACCATATCTATGTAAGCAACTGACAGCCGTGTTACGACAGTGTTACAAGAAAATAGCGTGTCGAGGACAGCATATTCGTTCGAAACGCCGGTATTATGTAACCCCACAACACAGTGTTACATCCCAGAAGATCAGAATTAAAAACATGAATGCTAGAGAAACCTCAAATCTCGCATACAAGATTACATTTGGAAGTGTTGTCTTTTCCAATATTTAACTAACTACTTTCACAGCACACTTATTGAATGTAGAACTCAACCTATTTAATCACACTCTTTATTATGGTGTTTGTTCGCTAGCAGGTCAGCATATTCTATTACATTCCCCTTTGTGTCACACTCTCAATGGACGTTCCTTCGTTAATGCCACAGTCCAATATTCCATACTCAAATGTGAGATGAGAACGAAAATAGCTATTCATATTTTCATGTTTATCTTACAAGAAACATACAGTGTTTTGGTGTGTTTCTTGGTAGACTTTAGAAGAAGATATGCCCCGATTTAAGGGCACATTCAGGAACTGCATGGTAGAACGTTTTAAACATCTGGCCTGAAGGTTCTCATTGCATTTCTCCTCAATTTCTTCCTCTGACTCGAGCTGAGAGAATAGTCTGTTGAGTTGGAAAGCCGTAGACAGTAAGAGGCAGATTGGAATGGGGCAGTAGACGGGAGTGGCGTCTAGTGACAATATAGTGGCACAGCAGTAGGATTATCGCGTGAGAACCAGATCCGTTCCACAGTAGCAGGTTTTGTAATCTTTTCCTTAAGACAAACTTTCCTTCTTTTCGTTTTCAATGTTCGTTTGTTTCGTACTGCGGCAGATGCACGTCTCGCGTCGTTGGTGAATGGGACAGTGTACTTAAGTCTGTCTGTGTGACAGGGATGGACATTTCCCACTACGGATTTCCCGATTTCCATTTCCCAAGAAAACAGATCACTGTGTCTTAATATATGCAGTTTCTTACAAATAACAATAACTAACTTTTATACTTTACAAATATTTTGTGTGAAATTTTGTTGCAAATATTACTACATTACCTTCTGACGTAGAAGCCATGTGTTAGACATTTTTATACAAGTAGCTACACAATAAACAGTGTATGCGATTATGTATTTTCTAAGCTACTTTTCCTTTTAAATAGGCTAAATATTGCACTTCAAGGTTTTCACGTCACTGGGGAATTATCAGCGTTGTATTATTCTGGGTGTTTAAAGAGTGTATACCAAAGTTTCGATTGGACATACTGCCTCCATATTTTTCCTTCCTGTGGCGCTGCGGCCCAAGGTAAGTGATGGCTTCCTCATTCTCAAGGTTGGTAGATCACACACAACGACACACCACAGTGCGTAGGACTCCTCTGAAGGGTTGATCGACTGGTCTCAGAGACCTCTACCTGACAACACACAACACTCACAAGAAACATCCATACCCCCGGCGGGATTCGAACTCACAATCTCAGCAGGCGAGCGACCTCGGATCTACGCCTTAGACCGCGCGGCCACTGGGACCGGCAATGCCTCCATATCTATGATGTAAACTCTTCCTATAGGAGTATTTCTTGTTTCGAAAAATAAAGATGTCTTTCTCGTTGCGACTTGCTGAGCTAAGTAAGATTAAGTATAATGAATCGCGTGTTAGGTATGTATAATTAGTTTGACTTTATTAACCACCCGATAGGACGGCCGCATGTAGTCCCGCCGAGCTGACATCTACGTGCAACCTTTGGCAGTCATATAGCCTATCGATTAATGCTTTAGAGATGTCGATACACCTTCAATCTACTTTTAGCCACCGACAGTAAGAGGGCGAGTCTAATGCTAAAGCCTTACGCAGCATTATGCCAGATATTAGTCAGTCCTCTGAAGAATATTAAGTAGGCTGCGAGAACTATCCTGCTCATTAAGGACAGAAGTTTGCAAATGGTACTTGTTAAAACTCGTAAGTGCTCGGTGTTAAAGAAATAGCAGTCTGAGGAATTTAACGCGAAGTTTGGTTCCCACAGCCTCAGAAGGGATGTTGAGGGGATAAGGGGAACTATCCTTTGAGTAGCAAGCTGTACGGTAAGCCAAAATGTAGATCGCATTAACAACTCGGTGACAAATTCTTAATCCTCTCAAATCATCATTCTTTACCTCTAAGGACGGTAAGCATGCGGAATTACCATGCATGTGTGTCTGTTCACTGCATTTGCTTTTGAAACTGCTGGCGTGTTCGTGTTAATTTCGAAGTACACATCGAAATATTAACGGTTACACAGCCCCTGCAACTCCTAATACCTTTCCATTGATGCAACCAAATTGATATCACTTTAGACTTAGGAGCTTCGAGCAACAGTAACGCTAATGACTATGCGGCGAGTCCAGAAATTTGTGGATGATTTGTAGACATTTTTCAAGTTGAGATTTTACTGAATGTAGAACAAAATTTTTATGTCGAAAAGTTTATATTTAGATCCTTGTTTGGTTGTGATTATTAGTGAATTGCTTAGAGAAATATACTGAATTAGATTTTGGAAGTGGATTTTATAAATTAATAGAGTTAAAGAAAAAGACGAATGTCTCAGAATTTTCCGCGCTGCGAATGATTCCTATCAAGAATAGAATTCGAAACCGAGACAGGAAATGAGAAATGGATAGGTAACTATACTGCTGTTGGTGTGGACACTAAAAAAAAAATTATTTCCCTGAAAATATATGCTTCATGACACAGTCTTCAGGGTATAAAATTTTCAAAGCATGCCTTTAAAGACTGTAGTTTAAGAATCGTAGCCAATACAGTTAAACACAAAGTTAAACACAACAATTGTTTATTCCAGTGTTAATTCAACAATATTATTCGGTCTTACAGGCCATTGTTAGGATGGCCAAGAATATCAGATAAGTACACAGTTATATAGAAATAGATCTAGATCAATATCCATGTAACTGTGTACATAGTCATATATTCTTTGTCATTCGGATGATGGTATGCCAGACCGAAACATGTTGAATTAACACTGGAATAAACAATTGTTGTGTTTGACTGGATTTACTGTGATTCTCACTCTCCGTACATTTGGGATGATTCGCTTTATGACTGTATTTTCTTCTCTAATAGCCTACGTTTTGATAAATTTGCTTGCGGTGTTTGTAAATTAGAAATTCTTTGTTTTTTTTCCGAGTTCCATGGAGTCTCCTGGTCTTCATTAAACTTGTCACCAAGTTTATAATATTGGATGAACTCGGTGTAACAAAAGACTCGTCTGCGTGATAGGATCACCATAAACTAACGCGGTAGAACATTGAATGTTACATAAAATGGGACATAAAATCCTCAGATGTGCCACTAATTCGAAATTTAAGCCGTTTAATGTTTCTAAAGTATATTTATTACATTAGAAAAAAGTTTCAAATTACGAATAACAAGTCTGGAAGGTAACGTGCACTTAGTTATCAATTTTATGACACGTTATTGGTAGTGCAAATGACAAATAGCTCTGACAGGCGAGTTTATGACTCCCAATCTCATCAATATGTTTAAAGGATTTGTATTTTAGCTTTCAGAGAACGAATTTAAAGTAAGATAATATTTTGAAGTTGAACTACATGCGACAATATGCCACCAATATTCTCCTTTACTAAGACCAATTTTTTAATGCTGTACAGGTTAATAACCGTTGCTTAATGTGAGAATCAATATGACACACAAACGGATACGATAAATATCCAATGATAAGGAACTACGTAGTACCTTGCAGTTAAATTAGATGGTATATAAGATAACCTTTGTGCTAGAAGACTCAGTATGACACCAGTAATATTTAGTTATAAATATGTATGGATAATGCTACCCAGTACTTACTGCTACCACGTGATAAATTTTAGATGCATTCCTGAAACTCCATATTGACGCCATGTTTCTGAAATTTTAAATATACTGCTGAGTAAGAAATATTTGCTTCATTTTGTGGCCCGTTTTTGTCCAAAAATTTCAGATTTTTCGCTCTCTGAATATTCATTACCTGCCACCAGTCGAACAATCTTCGAATTTAGTAGATTTGGTTCGGTGACCATGGCATGGCTTCACACTTTTCGGAAGATTACAAAAATATTCAGTACTTTTCTAGGTCTGTTACTATACCAGGTACAGTTATTTAAAATGCTAGTGTGCGCTAAATGGAGCTCCTTTGAAATGCGGCCTCAAGTAATTTCTTTCGAAAATCTTCTTGATGTTGCTGCTTTTGTTGTTGTTGTTGTTGTTGTTGTTGCCGCCGCCACCGCCGCCGTCGTCGTCTTCGTCGTCGTCGACATTAGGTCTTCAGAAAGCACAAAACTGTGTTCGCCTTTAGTGACGCCATGTCCACGTTACCTTAGTTGAATATTCTTCATAGCCATTAGTGTTCATTAAAGGTTGGATGTGAAACACATATGCATGTGCGATGCCATGATGTAGTAGTAGATTTTACTGCATGGGTATTCCGAATTTTGGCAATGTGTAGACTTGTTTGTGCACACTGCAGTTTCGGAGGAAACTTGTGCATCCATATTCAGTGTTGAAATAACTGAAATGAAGAAAAAGGTTTCCCGCAGCGATGTTGTCCGGAGAGAAGTCTATACGTTTTTACGACGCCGAAGTCCGTAATTCAAATTACTCCATACTTTTATTTATTTCTTTATTTGTAAGGTTTATTACAAAGAAAGAATGTACAGCTTGTTCTAGGACAAGTTACAAAACTGTTCTCCTAATCAATTGGAATAAATATTTATACAATGGCAAAAGTGAAAAAAAA
>Ga0136643_10001094_pt1 | contig 32168 bp, 24 predicted proteins | sample TergutLab28metaG_FD_96883 | JGI IMG/M metagenome (GOLD analysis project Ga0136643, IMG submission 96883) | Labiotermes labralis P1 segment gut microbial communities from Petit-Saut dam, French Guiana - Lab288 P1 (version 3) (version 3) | ecosystem: Host-associated > Arthropoda: Insects >...
GTGGTGATTCCTTACTATCATTTGAGGAAACCTATCTGACCCTTGCAGATGGGACCAGTTGTCCCAAAACGTCGGTAAGGAATTACCACAACTCGCAGCGTCACAGTCCAGAACAGCGAAGTTCTCAAATGTCGATCCAGACCAACAATATACATAAATCCGCAAGGCAAGCAGTTCTGGACAAAATATGGTTTCTGAACATTCCCCATCGTTCAGTATTCTGAAAATAAGTTTGCAAAACTGGATGTTGCCATAATAAAGCCAGCCGGTGACCGAAAACATCTCTTTTTGTCGCACCCAACTCAGCTGACACCTTTCCACACTTCACCTGAAGGCACAAATAGACCCAGTTTCCGAAACACAGTGTTCCCTTGGAAACAGTCACTACAGGACGGGCAAAGGTCATAAACCTATCGACCGTTAGTGCACGCTACCAGGAGTTCAAAAATCTGCCGACAGTATAGAAGCCACCTCTAGATTCTAGGGGCCAGAATGGTGACATGGAGGTCTCGACTGACGATCCATAATTTTGGAGTGTCCTGTGAAGCTCACTGTTATCTGTTGCCATCTGCTCGCTGCATGAAAACTGATACATACTTTGCATGTACGGGAAAACTGCAATGTTCAAAGTGGCAATATCAAGCAACACCGTACAAAAAGTGTTCGTCCGGGATTCATGCACGCCAGTAACATATTACAGTCCGCACTCTTTTGAAGAGGATCGCAAATCTTGTTGCCATTCATCTGAACAGTAGATATGGGAAACTGCAGGCACCATAAAATTCATTCTCTGCTAAAAGATGTAACTTAATTAGATGGCAAAGGTCGCGTATGTTTTGGGAAAACTAAATTAATTTCAAAATTACAATGTCACAACTCCGCAGACCAAGCAGCCTGAAGACAAATGGGTCAGAGTGGTTTGTATAAATTTTAAAGCGTGTCAGTTATGCCCTCGGAAAAGCCGTGTGACACGTTGAAATAAAATCGATACAGCAGTAAGTACTAAATAAACCAAGTTTTGATGGGGGCGAGACAAAATCTGTCCTACGGCTGCAGGCAGCTTCCAGAATAACGTCAGGGAAACAGAAATATACGTGCGCGCGCGCACAGGCAGCTTTGAAATCCTGAAACACAAAACAGAGACAGAAACGTAACATATCGTTGTTTTGGCCGTTTTTATTTCTTTCTTAGCTGCTTTGACGACATCACTTCAACTGCGAAGACGATGAAGCGTCGAGTAGGAAGAGGAGTGAATTGTGAATCAGTCAAGACGGTGTCACTGCACTATCCCAGAAAGAGTCTGGAGCGATTGTAGAAAAAAATTGATAACCTCTGTCAGGACAAGAACCTGGACACTCCATTCAAAGGCGACGTTAGTTCAATCATCTTTCGAAAACTGCGGCTTTTAAAAAGCAATTTGGAAGCCTAATTAATTCCATGATTAACCAACCACTTCCGCCCCAGCAGTTCCGTCATTCTCCCGATTTATGACACACTACATCAGTGGTTAATTCTGAGAGTGGGAATTCGTTTCGACTAGTAGATGTTACTGATTATGTTAAGGGTTCGACGAATACAGCTGCAGTTTCAGTCTCACATATTTTTGTTTTGCTGACAGTTCTTTAGAATGCAGCCTTAAACTCTCCTTGAATTTCTTAACTAGTTCCCTATATTTGAATTCCTCCTTGTTTCATGTTGGTCCAAGTTTCATTGCTACAATTCTGAAATTGGACTGAAGTTTACTTTAATTTATTATCCAAGTGATCACGTACAAGCGACAGCCAGAAAGCCAGTTTGTACTGTATCCCCGATACAGACAACACATCACTCTGTCTCCCTGCACATAGACACTGCTGACATGGCATCAGTTCTGTCAACATACATCCGTGTCTCGTTCTTCCAAAGATCGTTTCAAATCCGTTTCAGCATTATCAGACTTAAGGCTCTTACAGCGGCTTAAACAACGTAAAGAGTACGCAAAGTGCATATGCTTAAGATCAGCTAACAATGGTGGTCTATATATTGCATGGGGAATCTATACGTTGTATGCACAAGTGACTCGGTAAACCACCCTTTAAAAAAAAAAACGAAAATATAAAGATCTAAACCAAATAGAGGACTGGGTTACAAAATTTACTGTTACTGAAATCTCTCCCGTCGTCTGGGTCATGGTGCAGCTGGAAAAACAAAAACTGTAAATTTTTTAAACAAAAGCATGAGTATTATTTTCAATCCAGCCTCAAGGTCAAACAGCGTATAATATTAGGAGCGCTAAGTGTCACAAAAGCAAGCAATGTTTTCAACAGCACACATTCTACGGACGCATTAAGCTGTCTTCAAACAAGTCAAGCTGACACCAAACTGTCATTGTTACGCGTCCAGTAGAGTGTGAAGGACATGCTTCAAGAAAATTAAGTGAATTCGACAGCGCCAGTTGGGCGGCCATTCAATAGGGAAGAGTTTTGTACTTGCAGTTACACACTTCAAAGTAAACTGCATTTATAGGAAGTGGATCAATCATGACGGATACCAATCAATTTGATATTTAACACAAATAGCGAAAAAGCGTCACACAGCAATTAGCATTTTTCCTTTCTCATCTGTACAGTTTTCAGACGTTATTTACGTCACAAAAGAACGACTTCCATACAGACCACGACCGTATATATGTGACCTAGTACCCATAGACCAATCGATGTCGATCCAGCCTGAACTTGGTAAAAATCGGCCCAGTTATAGTCAGAACTAACTTGAGGGCGTTAGTGAATTTCTCCATGTATTTCCACATTTCGACAGGGGTGAACTGCGATGTAAAGCATAACACAATGCCATACAGTAGTTGCAGGGTCCATGAAAGCTGAGCAGGGGAATCCACGCTTTTCTCAAGGGGTTACACAACATTTTACCTGCATTTTTATACATTTCTTACACTTTTGATAAAATCAGCTACAGAGATGTCCACAAAAATTTACTGAGTTTCGTGAAAATCGGTGCAGTAAAAAAGCACGCATTAATTGGGGACTTTTTTTTTCAGTACTTCCTTGCTGTACAATGTGGGTAAAATTCGACACCGCAGATTTGCATACAACCTAATGATGCTGAGTACTTATGAGTTTCGTAAAAATCGGTACTGGGAAGATAATGTGTTTATGTACCTAAATGAAATATCAATTAGGAGCGTACGCTGAAACCATACGAAATTTTTACAGTAGAGAACGCCTAATGAAAATCTATGTACTTAGTCGTGGGGTACAGAATTTGCAATCTTGTTACTATGATTTTCACTTTGCGCATGTGCACTGACTGTGTTCCCGGAAGGATATGATATTCATCGATCAATTTCAGTACACGTTAAGTTCCGCTTACAGCAGCATGACTGAGGGCACAACGCTATCTAGTACAGATTACAAGGCAGAATTCTTGGTCGAAATACACTACAAATTACGTGACAGAACTGAGGCAAAATGCGTTTGAACACAGGACAAATCCTACACAACTCTACACAAGCGATACGAAACAAATGCACTTGAGACTCATTTAATCGAGTGTTACAATTTTAGGGAAGGCCTCACTTCTGAAAATGCCGCGTTCCTTTTAAGAAAGAACAGTTCAGTATGCAAACGTAGCAAGACATGTTTACATCACATGGTAAGGAAACTCAAATACTCAGGTACGGCCATACGGTCATGTTAATAGAAGTACAATAGGGCCATGTTTCTCACACTTCTAAATTCGAGTTCTGCAAGGGGGGAGGGGGGAAGCCTTGTAACGCTACTTGGGAAACTCACGATTAACCTTTCAACGACATACGTGACTGACTCTGTGAGATTCCAGATTCTAAAAACGTGAACGTTCGGTCTTATAGCGTACGACACCGTGCAGCCTGGTAGATGTCTACTACGTTTCCGTACAGGATTGCTGCCACCATATTCAGAGAAAAACAGCTTCCTTAAAACGAATCTACGCACAGTGGCCACTCCTTAGTTTCTGTGTGAAATCTGAGATTAATATGGATTCAGTACCAAGTTTTCTGACGACGGAAGCAGCACGTGCTTCCGAAACGGTGGTATACTTCTAAACAGTTCTCTGCTTCACGTCCCAGAACACAATGGGAATCTGTTCTGCTCTAATCCAAACACATCTAGGCTCAGAAAGTAGAATAACACGGAGCGACAGGTCTGTGCAGTATTCGGAGGAGACAGAGAAGCAAATCTGAAACGTGCATGCAGGCGCAAGACAAACTAGCGTAACTGCGTGTTCCAGGTGAAACATGACTCGCGATTCTCATTCCTTTTGCGCCCGCGCGTTCCTGCTTTCTTTGTTACAACCACAAACCATTTGTAAGAGTAAGTAACCATCCCAGTTTACGAAGAAAAGGTCAATAAGAAAACGTGCAGGCGGGTTTGGAGACTACAAAGTGACACACAGTGCCTCATACAAAAGTGACTGGGTTGTGATATCGCGCTGTACAATGACAGGCAAGTAACAGCGTTTCGGAAGAAGAGAGTGCCTTGGTTTTCAGGGTTGAAGTCTTCAAGATCGAAGCTGTATATTCCTCCAAAATTATACAACATTTAATCCAAAAATTTCACTATTAACAACAAACAATCACTCGTCACTTTACGATGCTTCGGCCTTAGCATGGCAATCCTCAGGGATGTCTCTAACAAAGGAATACACTAATGGCAGAGTTTGTTAAAGACGTGTATATCTGGAATCGAAACCAATATTTTCAATTAAAATTGCTAAAAAAATTAAAACACAGACTAATTACAAATACGTTTCGATTATTTGTAATTAGTCTATATCTGAAACGCTTTCAGCAATTTCAATTGGAAACACTGTATTTTTTGACTCAACATATGCACATCTTTAACAAAATTCACCACTACTGCACTCCTTTGATAGATATCTTCCTGAGGATGGCCACGTAGAGACCGAAACATGTAGGAGGCACATCCTGCAGTAAAAAATTCTGGCATATTGTTGACTGTGCAATTGTTCAATTCAATGCTGTATTATCAGTCGACTGCGCATAATATGGAAAATATAAAATTCCTTCAAATTACAGACGACCAGACAAACCAATCCGCTTGCTACAAGAAATGCTGATATTAGGCGAGATCTGAGGTTCTCACAGCGGTGATGACGAAGAATCAAGTCTTCTGGGATGTTACCACGTGTCGACCGGTAAACAGCTGCACAAGGAACTGCTTGACCATTCAGACGCGACTTTACGCTTCTGCGGAACGTCCTTGACTAATTGCCAGTAGACACGTCGTAACGTTATAACAGTCCTGAACCTTTAACTACAGTTACCACTGTCACTTCTCTTACTGAATGTCAAAATTACTGTAAATGCTTGTAGTAGCAGTCAAGCAAGTAGCACAGCACTCTGTCAACCTTTTTCAGCTGTAACCCACATTATGCCAAGAGCTGTGTCTGACGACCTCAGCAGTCAGAAATAACATCAGCTGTGAAGTAAAAAAAGAAACGTTAATCCTTATAATAAACATGCCATTTCAACGATTTAATGCAATGAAGATAAACATGTATGCAGATACATACTTCTACATGAGCTTCAGTTTACTACTGCGACTCCTCTTATGCTTCTTATATCTGGAGATCGTCTTCATGATCATGCAAATTTGAATATTTTCGTGTTTTTCGAGGTATTCCTCAAAATGAGAAAATTTTGCCAGCTGTACGATAACTTCGAAGAAAAACGACAATTTTGTTGCGATGATCCTGTAATTCTTCGATGGGAGGATGGCAACTCTGGCAGTCACTCAATGTTCTGTGCCATCTGTTCTACCATTGTGCTCAAGCACTGGCACAATAATTCACGCGATTATACTAACAGTGATACACCACCAAAGTGGTGTCAGTAATAAGTTGATTCACGAAAATGTTTCGCGACATACTCGGAACAGTGCAACCCACAGGTTGTGGAACAACTGTATAGAAGTTATTATCTACAGCAAAGGTTGTCAAACTCAGCTCCATGGAGGGCAAGAACTCTGTGAAAGAGTCAATGGGATCTGCGGATGTGGTCTACAAAGACAAATTTTCATTTTACAGAAACTTTAATACGTAATGTTACAACCACAAGAGAAATAGGAAATTCCTTTAATTGCACAACGCAATTAACTGGCACTAGCATTAAATAAACTGGATTCCTTTGAAGTCTCAGACACTGAATCCAAATACATTATTGCAACTATGGCTTTCAAAAGAAACAAATCACAACAAACTTATTTCAGAACAACAAATTCATTTATCGGAGGATCGGTCTTGCTTTTTTGGGGGAGGGGGTTGGGGGGGACAACGAAAGGAGCTTTGCACAAAGAAAAATTGAGAAACATTAATCTATGGAAAACTTCAGACGGCGTAAAGAATAAATCTAATCTTGAAAATCGTATTGCAATACATTTCGTCTCCGTCGAATAGGAAACAGTTGCAGACAGTTTCTCTATGCATTCAGCCACTCCAGGCCAACAGCAAAGAACACATTATGCACGCCACACAAAACGAAAAGAAACGAAAACTGCCTTGTTCTATCATAATTTAAATTATACTATACAACGAGATTTGGATTCCATCAGCATCAGCTCGTGAAGTGTAGTAGAACATAACATATTACTCACTTATTGGTTCCTTTCTAACAATTTGGATACATTCGCTCACCAGACATCAATAATCAATATCTCATGGGTATCCAAGCACATATAGTAAGCAAACCCAGAGAGAAAAGAGGGTGAAAGCCCTCTCCCACAAACAGAGCACCCGTCCTGGTTCCAGAATGGAATTCCGGTAGGTTCTCCATTTAGCTTGGGGGAGGTGTAGTGTTGAACGCTCTCTTCAAGTTTACTAAACTTCCCCGGTCTTTAGGGAGCGACGTCAGTATTGGTTTGCTTTTCAATTTGAAAAGCGTCGGACCAACACTCGATTTGGCTTCCAGACACTTTTTCGTAGCCACCAAAAAGCAACGTTTCTGCAGGATGTCACACAAGAGTTCACTACCTCCGAGAAAGGGCAAGTTGTTGCGCTCAGCACTTGAAAGGGACGGAATGTCAAATAATACCTACAACATTTTCAGAGTGGAGATGGAAGCATTACGTTCCTCGAAACGTCGGTACGCACCCAGACGACTAGGCGGTGTCATAACAGATGACAACACCCACGCCGCATCTTGGAATTTAAAGATCATTGTTACATGTCATAACGTCCGGAAAAAAAAAGGGGGGGAGGCAGCTCCGCAAATATCCATAACCAAAGAAGGCTTCGACATCAGCATCCCAGCACTGAAAGAGGCTTGCGACGGTAGGTTCTCCAACACACCATATGACCCGTGTTAGTGGATTTAATGGTTAAAAATGAAAAATGTACACGGGTTATTTAGTCATTTATTACACTCCGTACAGACCTACATTGCCCTTACGGACTAAAGGATTCGGAGTTCTCCTTATACGTAAAGTGGACGTCAGCGTAAACAATTTCACAATGTCAAAAAACATTTATCATGAGGTTTATTGTGCTCCTTACGGAGCAAAAAAAGAGCGTCTTATATGCAGACTCTGACACGGTCCGCCTGAGACCCAGTTCAGCAGCTAAGACTTTTGCCGGATATTTATGGAATTCGGTATAGGAGTTCTTACAAAAATCATATAGCAAGCGTAAGCTTCGTTAAAACCTGTCCAGTCACGGACTTATTTAATGGCGTATATTAATTTCTACCCCTACGTTCCGTTCATATTGATACATTCGGCTTAAATGCAGCACAGGAGATCTTCAGTTAATGCTGTTCGGAAATTATGTACCTACTGAAAATCGGTGCAGTGAAAGTCAACTTTACTTACCTCTATGTACGAGCGATCTACATAAAATGTTGTAGATCACTTGTGAGTAAAGTGAAAACAGGAGCAAGGAAGGCAATTACATTGGTGCGCGTATCGCGAAACCGTCTCACATTGCACAAGTAAAGAACGCCTTGGTGAGGTCCACATACTACGTACGTCAAGAAATACGTGTGCATTCTGGTTCTTCCTCATTTCTTCGGACACCAAACTGCATATGCTCCGGTTAAGGGCAGGATTTTTTTTTTTCCTTTTCCACCACGTTCACATGAATATCCAACGCAGGATAAAGACTATTTTTCCAAGGGTAAATCGGCCGTAGCGTAAAGCTAAACGCTTACCTCTAGTCTCATGACGCGGTTTTCACCAAGCACAAGAACAACCTCACATTTACAAGTGAAAGTGTGGCACAATGTTCGCATATTATTTGAAATCCGAACAGATCAGAATTTTTTAAGTTGCAACGAATAATCAAATACAAACTGCTAGTTCGCCTATGGCATTAAAATGAGATACACTCCAGCACAGGCGGCGAAAAAGGCAAACAATTTCGTACAAAAGGAACTTGGCCTGTAGGCGTGTAGTACAGTGAAAAGCAGGATTCTAGTTAAACCGGGATAATGACAAGTCTCACATAAGCGAGTCTACTAAAAATGATGAGGACATCGATTTTTGCAGCCGTGGACTGATGCACGCCGGCTGGTATAATGCCTTCTGCAGCCAGTTCCGTTCCTGGTGCCCTAAGTAACGACCCGTGCGAGACTGGGGTGGGGTAAAACATTCACCACGTTTCTTGTTCCTGCAGTAAGGGCAGCCACTTCGAGCATCCTTGGAAATCAGGTGTTTACGTTGTAAATCAAAGGGAAAGGGCCCTGTCCGTAATTAGGTACCACGCCATGAAGACGAGGGGGAATGGAGATACACCTCCATGCATTCTTAATCTCCGTACCAAATGGGAGTGGCCAACTTCACGCCGCGGCTGCTCTGCCCCGGATGAAATAACCCTCGACACAAAATGAATGCGCGGATGAATGGGTCCAGCGCCAGTTTGGGTACTGTGAAGAAGACAGAAATCTATTGTCAATGCCGGGAATCGACTTATTCCTCCAATGTCCATTCGGTAACCCCGTATGTTATTCCTATATAGCAGCTCCCCGGGTGCACAGTCCGATAACACAGCCGAACACGGCCCTGTAGGACAACGAGTCAAAAGTCACTCCTCCTAAGTAATATCACATACTTCAGAGGCCAGTACTTTAACCATACCATTACAGGGGTCACTTCAACTACTAAATTCAAAAGAGCACTGTCAAATAAACGCTACCTACAAACCAAACGTACGAACAAGGCGTCACGAAAACAAAGACAAAAAAGAAACGCAACTTGGAAATGTGTTTACATTGTCTTCTAACGTTATCACGCCCCACGATATCCATCCGCCGGAATTCGCTGCTGATAAAACAGAAAGCTTCCGCACATTCCTGTTTTGGATTAGATTCTTAACCCCATCGCCCAACATAATAATTACTGAACGTAATTATACTTTCCGCGGGGTATTTCTTTTAAACTTTTCGTTAGGCAGTAAACTGTCGTTTAATTCAACACTATAAGGCTGTGACGATGGTTCGTAACATAATGCTGTAGTCTTTTTTTCTTGAACCTTGTCCGCCGTCTACACATATTTAAGGCACTATAACACTAGGTTTGGACAGCCGTCTCTGCTTCCGTCTTGTGGTTGTTTATAATGCTTTCTATTATAACCCGCGGACAAATCATGTTCTCAGCAGCTTATCTACAATAGTCCGGTGTTTCTGTAGCACCCAGTGACTAATAGCTCGATCTAAGGGGTCCTACGGGTTAGACGCATCTTGCCTGACGAAGGAAGCAGAGCCGGCTTCCGAAACGTCGTGTTTCAGTGTCTAAAAATCTATCGACGACGGACAAAGTCCAAGAAAAGAAGACTGTATCAATAAGTAGATTGCAGGCCGTAACTCTCCGGTGGTAAGATCTGAAAGTTCGCCACCGTTGATACCAAACAAAACCCGCAACTACGACAGAGCCCGAGCCTCTTTCAACGAAGTCGTGCTTTCATTCTATCATTGCACCATTCCACGATACATTTCTATCTCTGTCTTGGTCTACCGAGTGGTCATTTCCCCATCAAATTTCTGTATGCACTACTTGTCGCCTCACAGACCTATCTTCCAAGATCATGGCAACCTCAGTCCAACATATTAACCAAGTTTCTTCCAGCATCACATTATTATTATTATTATCATTATCATTATTATACAACAGAGACGGTGACAGTGGGCTACCAGTTTTGACCACAGCACATATTAAAACAACACTCGTCCAAAACGCACTCCAACTTAATCACTGAGCACTCCAACCCTTTGAGATAAAGCAGACCTACACCTTCGCCCTGCAGAAGGTAAATGTGAGCATCATCTGCTTTACCGTTCAGCGATTCGGCCTTTCAAACACAGAGAGAATTCTTAAGTTTAGTTCGGTTCTCAAACCAAGCTGCAATTTTTACCGCATGATGGCGACACCCAAGACTGAGCCGACTGTTCTCTGAAATATAAACCAAGTGCTCTTATTTTTTTAATTTGCAGGGTGGGGGATTTAACAGCGCTGCTTCGCGTCAAAAGATTATGTTGTGCTGCTAGCAATTACGAATGGTGTGGGGGCTATAATTGGAAACGAGGGAGTATTTCAAGTTACAATTTTGCGTTCGCCTCCAGAACCTGCGGAAGGACACAATTAACCTCAAAAAGATTCCAACTTGGAACCTCTCAAACGTACTACACTAGACCATTAACTATACACCAGTGCTAGATCGTTGGTTTGTGAACCAACTACGAAATATAAGAATTCGAAGCAAAACTGGATTAACTACATTCTGACAGACAGAACGCCCGAATCAGCCCAGCCAATCTGTTCGAGCCTACTGCAGCACTCAGACTAGACAGCCCACACCTCGGACGTCTGCTGCACCATCACTGTCTCAAGAACAAACGACAAAGGCACAAAGAAACACCAAAACTTTTTATACCAGCGCTCTACGAGGCTTAACGTTAGATGGCCTGTCAGTCAGAAAGAACGGGGAAGCAGAGAAAAACTGCAAACAAATGGAGACTTGGCAAGCCATACATAAAAGGGATTCCAGCAGGAGTGACTCAAGGGACCGAAAAATAACGATACTGCAGAAAATCTGTCGTTCTTCCTACTGGCTATGCAGTTCCCCACCAGCAAAGTTTCTCAATAATATCATCATATTTACACTCATGTAAACAACAATTTGCACTTACGAAAGAAAGAAGAGCGTCATTATCGCGTTTAAGCGCTTTCGCAGAATTGCGAAAAGCAACTAATACCTCTGTCATGTGTGCCTGTCTGTCCGAATGGAACAACTCGCTTCCCATTGGACTGACTGTCATTAAATTTGATATGTGTATTTTCGAAAATCTGTCGAGAAAATTGAAGTTGATTAAAATCTGAGAAGAATAACGGGTATTTTACATTACATTTATGATTATCTGACTGAATTCTTCTTAGGATAAGAAACTTTTCAGACAAAAGTTGTACACAAAATCAAAACACACTTTATGTTCAGTAACGTTTTGCTCTCGTCGTTTCTGAGATACAGTACAGAAATGCTGTAGAGATAGAGATGCCACAGATGACAAAAAACACAGCGTAAGAGCTCTGCATGCTGGATACCTAGGGATATAGACACACACACTCAAAATATAGAACACATATGCTTTTCCACGGCAACAATGATTATGCCAATGCGCCTCAATGCTACGTTCATAAGTACACTGCCTCTATCGTACAATATGCATTCCCTCTATCGATGAAATTCCGATTTTATATGCAAATGGTAGGAAACAGGCTACATCTTTTGGCTCGATCCACAATTCAGGGAGAAGCTAACAGTTACTGAACTACTGAAGAAAATTCCCACTCCTTCAAGTTCATTTACCTGTGCACCTATACCATAACGGGCTACGAATAGATACCACACTGTGACGGACTATTATTTTAAAACATACTGTACTGGACAGACTGCTGGCAGATGCTATAAGGTGACAGGGGACTAACACACTCTTTACTATGTCCAACTATTAACTGACCCCATACTGCGACGGACTAGGATATTAACACAGCATCTCCTGTGCCGTACTTTAACAGATCCTGCAGTTTATTGTGACGTCCTGTTGTGACACTTATGAAGAAGGCAATACACGAACCGTCTACCACGACTCAGTTTATAATCTTTAACATCAAATAGCAGCATGTTTAAATGTTAATTTTCAGTGATTTTACAAGTATTAATACCTGGTAATGATTTTTAAGGCCGAAACATGTTGCATAATAGATATTAAAAAACTACAAAGTCAGTTGTGATTGACGTTCTCTATTTCACCTTCTACAGAACCTACACCGCCACGGACTATTCTGGAAGTTCCTCCGGCTCAAAAACGCCATCAGAACATGGCCTTCTCACCGCTATTTATCTTCCCCGTACCCCTCAGCCCATTCTAAGTTACGTAAACTGAACGATGGATACTGTCATTAATCAGGTAACGTACGATACACATAAGTGAAACCATAAACGCGATGACGGTGGATTTTAATTTCTCAAATACGGTGTCAGTAAATGAGAACTACACAATGTCAAATGTGCAATGCCGGTGAATAATGAATGGGGCAGGATGTGAAAGAAAACGGACATATCCTTGTTATGGCGGACTGCTACTTCGGTACTTGGAGGAAACGAGTGGCGAAGACCGAAGAAGACCCTTAGTCCGGCATACTGTGTTGCTTCTGAGGTTCGCAACCGGTGCCTCCTAAACATACATCAACCTTCTGGGTGTATATCCAAAAAATGAAAATGTTGAATGTTGTGAAACATAAAAAACAAAATTCATTTGATATGGGGAAGGAATCTGTAGTAACTGAAAACTGGAAGCGAAAGGGCCAATGCTAACTGATCTGCATGACGCTGTGTTTTCCCTGTCAAGTCATATCGCTCCACACACACCCATCCCTCTTCTCGCATTTAGTGAAAGCAGATTTCAATTCTACCGTCAAGTGTTTTCGGTTAACTGATTGGCACGCTGGCAATAAAACCGCTGCATTCAGCCGCGCACTAAAATCATCCAATGTAGCTGCTCGCTTCGGTCGGGCTGTCTCACACTGTTTAACAAAATCTGCATTCAGCTACTGACAAGTTTAATGCTGCCGGTGTGCTATTAAAAACACTGTCCTAACGAAAGACATTTTTGTTTGACCGTTTGTTCCGATGGTACACTTCTTTGACGTAGTGCTGGGAGTGTAGTTTGACAGAATGGTGACGATTACGCCCTGCACTATAGGAATAAAACGCAAAAACTCTAAAAATAGTGAAGAAACTGTAGTAACCGTACTTGTTACTTACCTGCCTACTCCATGGATCAGATCCCTTCTTAAGAAGCTAACCTGTTCTCAGCTAGTCAAAAAATTCCCCACATTTTATAGAACCCGATGGTTCTTTACTGCATTCACAAGCGCCTGCTACGTGTTCCTATCCTCAACCAGTGCATTCCCTCACATCCAATTTCCTGAATATCCATCTTAATATTATCCTCCCAACTACGCATGTGTCTTCCAAGTGGTCTCTTTCCCTCAGGTTTCTCCCACCGACACCCTTGCTGTAAAAGTTGTTATTATTTTGTCAGACCTGAGGTTCTAGGTTATAAACAGTAAACTCACTAAACATTACGTCCTGTATTCTGTTTCGAGTCGATTAAATTTCCGCAAAACGTCAGTAAACGTCTATCTAATTTCAAACAGTTACGGCCTACAAACTTCGTATTCAGTTTCGCTATTAATTCATATTTTAAAAGAAATTATCTCAAAGTATAAACACGCCAACTTATAAACCCGTACAAACCAAGGCATAACCAAAAAAAAATATTAAAATGGGTATTAAATAAACAAATAATTTTCTATAAAACGTAACCACTGTTGCCGTAGAAAAGCAATAAGAACTATATACCGAGTGTACCCTGCATGCGAAGCAAATGCGTCGTGTTATATTGTCATCCTTGGCTTGTCTGGGTCCACCACATTATATCATAAAGAGTATCGTTTTCGAAAAGGTACTAAACAGAGAATGTTCGTTTTGAATATCTAAATCATTTGTTTCGAACATTCTCATTCTCAGAATAATTCAGAGAGTTGTTACCATAAATGTATTTTTAACATTCATAGGTGCGTGCAAGTACAACCAACAAGATGTAACGCTTCAAATGTATTTCTGCAAGGTGTTCTACATAGTTCCGTCCATCATCAGGAGCTCAAAACTGCACCAGGTACTTGTTATTCAAATACTGCTAGCCTAAACCTCACAGACTAAGACCTAACTAAAAACCAACATTAAAACAGATATTAAATATACAGTAAAAAGTTAATAAAGAATTCACGTATACTGATTAATTTTTACTAAAAACGTACTTCACCAGTTCCTCTCGCATACCGCCGCGAGTAAAAACACGTTACCTTCAAGCCTATCGTCAAAGTATTAACAAAGCTAGTAAAATAACGATATACGTACGTTCAAGCTAGAATCTTTAACCGTATCGAGAATAAATGGAATTTATGCATTCAGCTTATAGATAATTTAACATAGTTCATGAAATTTGTTTGTGCTTAAATGTAAGTAAAATTTGCCTCTAAACTCGTCAGTTCTTTCGTCGCTCGTCAATGCTCTTAACCAAACAGAATCCTAAAAACGTTAAATTTTATAATAACGCAATATAAAGCAGCAAAATTCTAAACAAAAAAAAAATGTATCGTAAAGTTCACGTCATTCCAACAAATATTCGCAACTAAACCAGTAAAAAGTCAGGTTCGTACTCTCTTAACTCTGCATCGTGCTTTGCGTGTTTCAGTAATATGCCGCTTATACAACATAAAATCCGTATTGTTATAAAGCCAACTGTTCATGTGTCTGAACCGCAGGTAAGTTGTCTACCCTCATCCCAGCTTTCGCTGTCTGCTAAAGCGTCAGTAAAATATGGGACCTAGATACCCGATATAAAAAAAAAAATAAAAAAAATTCATAATTAAAAAATTGCGCGTCGTCCGCCATATTGCAAGATGACGGCCTAATAGGCGTCAAACTGTCTGCCAGTCAAAATAAAAGGGTTAAAGGTGCCACGCTGTCTGGGACAAAAATAAATTGCATAATAATTAGATCAATTGCATACGAATATTAATTAGGTAATTTTCATATCAATCAAGGACGCCTGCATATTAATTAGATAATATGCATATCAGCTAGGTCATTTGCATATTAATTAGGTGTGGGGGAGGTCACTGACCTATTTCCGGGTATCAATGGGTTAGTCACGTGACCCGTGACTTCACCTCCTGTCGGTAAACAGCCATTATCACTACTTATCACAAAGGACCGCAACTTCATATCATTCAGTGACTTCAAATCTCGAAACACTGCAATCGATCAAATAATTAATAGTATTACAGGCAACCACAGGTACCACAGTGATGATCCGCGTATGCGCGGTCTTTAACAGCATACTCTCCAGGTCTCAACCCCTGAGGTTTGTTTGTGCGGGTTCAGGGCTCAATCTCGGGAAGAGGCAGACATTTTTGCATCCCTCAGCACCCAGGCCAGCTCTGGGCTACACCTCGCTTCAATTCCAGTGGAAAATGGGGTCATATCCCCGGGAGTAAACCGGCCGAGGCGTTGACGTGACTAATCACTACCACCTAGCGGTGCAATGCTACACCATGACCTCCTCTCATGTCACCCAAGCATGGTGCTCAATTATGCTCACGGAAAGCAATACGGTACCCCTTGCCACAACAATCCCAAAACCACTTATGACATGAAGCAAGAAATATCAGCAGTTCAGGGCAGCATCAATAAACGTGACGAACGTAACACTCCAAAAGACGGTGCAGATGGTTCCAAGTTTCGGCTGTGACAACTTTCACCTGCCTTTCACTCTGCCGATACCACCGCGTTCACCAACCTACAACGTCCTGTCTGTCGTATATTTTTAAAGCGAAATTTATAACTAAAATGAAACGCCTTCTAAAAGAGACCCTGCACAATTAGTAACAGATTCTAACCAACTTAAACTTTAACAGCCCACACACTGACATGGTCGTGAGGTCTGTAATTTGTAAGGTATAAAAGGAAATTTCACACACAATCTGTAGGTACATTTATTATTTATCTCCATAAAACATGCCACACGTCTGACCCCTGTGGTTCAAAAGGCGTCACGAGGCCACTTTGTTGTTCCGAATTCTACGAGATTACCCTAACGAAGTGTAGCCCACGTACTTTGAGTCTGTTCATTACAGTAGCGGGGAAAGACAGAAAAGACTTCATAGTCATGTGGCAAGGGTAAAAGGAAAAGTTGCCCCTGTGATCAAATGAGCACCACGCCACAGAGGCACACTGGGGAGTGGAGGTGTAACTCCATGCATTTTTAAACTCGGTACCTCGGTACTAGGAGGTGGGCAGTTAGCTTCATGACGCAGCCGTTTTGCCCCGTGGGAAAAAGCCCCCAGCAGGCACCAAATAAGAGGCTGGGTGGGGATGGTCTGAGCCTCTAAAAAAGAGGAAATTCATTCCACCTGCCGGGAATCGAAACTTACCTCAGTGGTCGCAAAGCCCTTTATAAGAAAATGGACAAAAAGTACCTTAGCGCCCTTATTTTGCTTCTAATAGCCTCGCTGTTACGCACACCACTACAGTGAGTTTTGATATCCAACACAGGAAGTGACCTGCTGGCTTAATACCGGAAAATTCGTAAACAATAGACGAAACACCTGGCGCAACACCACTTTCCAAACCAGAATTGCAAAAAAGTGGTGGCGCGTTAATACACAGATAGGGTATAAATCAACGTCTGCTCGTGGCTTTTATGAGAAAAGGCAGCATGTCTGGGAGATGGAACAGAATGCTCGGCACTTAGCAGAGTGGTATTGATTTATACGAACCGAGAGAAATTCATAGACAATTCACTGTTTGGTTCTGACGATCGGATAACGAACCATGATTCAAGCTAGAGTAATGTAATCAAAGGGACTGAAACAATGCAAATCCTCGTACTATGAGGAGGAGGAGGAATGAGAGTGGCAGTGCGAGTAGCACGTAACTCTGTAATTAATTTTTGGGTTCCATAAAGAGGCTGGAACTTTATAGGTTAGCTAAGAGAAGGTTTCCCTGACAAAAAGCACTCCGCTTCTTGGAACTGGTTAATAGGCCTGTCTATCGAACCATCCAGCAATCCACCTATTCACCGACTCCCAACGGTAGAGAGGTACAAAACAGTCGAACAAGGAGGGCCAGCCGAGATTCGAACCTGCAGTCACAGAAATACAAAACAACTGCACGTTTCTAAATATCTTTCTGGACCTACGAATTACGAAGAGGACAATCGGTCAGTAATATGTTTACGATTCGTACATTTTGGGTTCTGTACTTTCACCTCAATAAGAGCAGCCCAGGTTTAACTGTACTGCTATCCGACTGTTTCCACACAGCCCCCGCCATACATGAGGCATTTATCGTGCCGAAGGACAAGCTTTTCACTTCCCTGCTGAAAGAACTCCTGTGTCCTGTGACATCAGCCAGCGTGTCACAACTGTTTCCACCTCGCAATCATCTTTAAATTTGTGACCACCAAGACTCTGCTTCAGCGCTGGAAACCGACTATCTGTTCGGCGACGAACTGCCCTAATATAATCACAATCAACGTAGGTTCTTTAGTGAAGAAATTACACGGCATGTAAACTTATTTTCTGACCGCCCATCGCACAAAAAGGGCTGCAGTTACAAACGAATCCGTAGCGTCTGCTGCTCCCTGTGCCACACATGATGTGACGAACGCACTGCGATCAATCAGCTTAACAGCTGTTTGAGATCTGTGAATAGCGAAATGTAAAATCACCCCGTTACGTGCCCGTAAAGAAACAGAAGGCAGCTGCTGGAATTGTTTCTATCGATGCGTATGAAGACGGAACTGACAAAAACAGGTGAACACCGAACTCAGTTGCCTTCATGTTGAATCGTCTTGTGTCACAACAAACTGCATTGTTTTTATACACTCGCAAGGCCAGATCAGTCGGTATAGTGAATACCATATGGAGTGCATTATCGAGAGATCAGGTAACCATTCCTGACAGGGACAAGAGCTTTTTCTATTCTCTGTAGGGTCCAGACCGTTTATGGCGGGCCTCATCCACCCAATGCAAATTCGATGTGTAGCAGCGCATCTTTATCCGGTCGTAAAGCAGGCCGGGAGTGACAATGAAAGTTCATCTACGTATAATACCGAAGCTGAGAATCGTTGGCGGTATACCCCCCAAGTCACATATGCTTCAAAGGCGTGGTGTTTAACTACGCCCACAAACACATGTACCTGCTACATGAACACTGCGTAACATGCAGTTTTCAGAGCGTTATTGATGAAGGAACACCGTCTTACGGGATATGATCTGTGGCTTGGCAGCTGGTTACAGACGTTTTGAAGGAGCCTAAAACGGCGATCTTGCAATCAGCATCATCCCTGTTTACAGCGCATATTGTTTACATCTCTTTAAATAATCAAATATTTCTTGTAACGCTAAAGAGAAGACGAACTTACCATATGAAATAGCATTACGCCATTTTCGTGTGTCGTGGTTGGCTGCTTTAACTTTAAACTGTTCTGGTTCCAATGCTAGTTTTGGGACAGAAGGACACTGAGTTCTGAAACCTATACTTTTTAGACATATGTATGATATTTACTGTACTTAACTACATACGTTGATTGTAACTATTATTTGTTCCATCTCCCTACTCATTTCCATTACTTTTATACTTATATTTGGTGATGAGATTTGTAATTCTGCTGTCTCGTTTCCAGACTGTACGCAACCTGAAGCTTACATGCCTCATTATAGATAACCACTTATTACGCATATTACACAACCCTATCATTTATGAAGCGAAAATAAGGATCACATCTGTATTTAAATCCACGACGTGTAAAAAACCCCCCAAAACTTCATGTTCCCCCTAAGTAAATTGTGTTGTTACGAAGGAAGTCATCAGTATGGACATCAATACACGTAAATTCCGACACTCCCTGAGCAGTCGTGCACCATCTAGCGCAGGTCCTAGAAAACTGCAACGCTTCGACTGGTGTGTGCTGCCGTCTGGACGATATTTTCAGCACTTGAAGCAACACACGCTGTTATAAAATTGTGAAACTCGACCGCTGCGATCTATTATACCGGATCAGAGGATTATTCTGACTCACAGCAAATTCGTGAACTTAATTTGCATAGTTTAAAATGCATAAATTTACTGCCGAAGTACCTGCGCATACGTTGATGGATGATAGCAGAAACAGGAAAATGAGGAACAGAAAACAATTTCACAGCCATAGGAGAGAGTCTCTTTGAAATGAAGCCTCACACAAAATTTGCATTTCGGCACAAAAATTCCACTCTGATCTGCACGTGCCATTCTGGATACTTGGCCACGTGGATAATACAGTCTAAAGGACTGCAAGGCCTACTCCTACACGAAAAGGCTGGGAATGACTGTGTTATTTATAAGGCTTCCGGTTCGATCATGGCCCAGCAACAGGCAACCACAAGTTTTTACGAATTGTGTCTCAGTGCCGCCAATATTCTAAAACGGCGCAGATATGAAAATATGTATCAACGTACCCTTACCGAATTCTCGCCGTTTAACGACGCTATTTAATAACGGAAAGTCGAAACCTGTTGTGACGCTCGCGCTCCGTAGTGAATTTGTAATGTGGTGTCACTGCGTCACGTGGGTCCTTGTCACCACAGCATATCGCGTCCTGGGTGGTGTAAATGGCATCCAGAGAGCGATGGTAAAAGCAATCCCTGCACAGGTCTGGACATACCCTGAGGGTTCCAGGAGGTTTAGGCTCCCAGATTTCAAGACAATCGGCACATGAAGGTGGTAAGGTTATCAGCCCTACGCGCCGGCCGCCTTTACCCCCCGGAAATGTTCCACGTACTCATTTCTGTTAAGAGGCTGAGTCGACCCCAGGGTCGTAGTGCGGCTGGAAGCCCCTCTTATGGCTAACAACAAAATTGTGGCTGCGTCCCATCCCCAACCCCTCTTACTCGCCCAATCTTGCTCCTGCCGATTTTTTTTGTTCCCAGAGAATAATCTGGACTTGAAATGGAGGCGCTTTACTGACATTGCAGAGGTTCGACAAGAATTGCTGGCGACCCTTGACAGCGTTTCTGTTGGCCTTAGACATTGTTTCCAGCAGTGGGAGCGGCGCTGGGATCGCTGCATCCAGTCTCAGGGGGGAGTATTTTGAGGGGGAATAAAGTTTCAAACTTGTACGGCTACTTTAAATACCTTTTTTAACAATTCCGGGAATTTTTGGGTCCCCCCTCGTATATATCGGACGGTTTTAAAGACCCTACACAAAGACCTCGAAGCATTTAAGTCTGAATTCGGAAAGTGACTCGGTAAATAACAGAAGTGGGAGAAAATAATGCAACATATATTTAAGCATACTGCTTTTCACGTTAAGTGTTACGACTCTGGTTTATACTTAAGTTGCCAATGTGCGCGTCCAGAAGACATATGGCTAAGTGTAGGTATAGCTCCACGTATACTTAACCTTGGCACTAGATGGAGGTGAGTGGTCAGCTTCACGACAGACCCGTTTTACTCCTGGGAAAGAACCCCGGTACCCATTGAATATGTGGCTGGGTGCAGCCGGTAGGAGGCTTTCGAACGGACAAAAGCTTGCTACACCTGTCGGCATTCGAACGACGGTTCCACGGTCGTCCAGCCCGTAGCCTGGTTAATATTCCGACTATATTACTGCGGCTCCAGCTAACAATATGGAATTTTAAAAAATGTATACGCAATGTTTCGAAGCAAAGGTACTAGAATATATGATCATTTGTGTATATTTCGTAACTTGATAATGATTCACATTGTACTGGTGATCTCGGTAACGTGACCACAGGAATCGAAAGCATATTACAGAGATAAATCGCGATTTCATCTAACTTACTAACCTAAATTACTGTCACTGATGTCACCAAACATGTATATAATGATTTGGACAAATACAAACCTTCTACAGAACGTGTAACAGAATACAAAGTACAACGCAGTCAGTGCTTCAGACGCAAGAAACGTGCGCACTACAACCGAGCAGCTAGAACACCTGTCACAAACCTAAATTCATGTGTCTAAGCGAATGTTGGTGGCACCGAAATATACAAAGCTGACAGACACAAGCAGCCGACTCACAGAGAATGGTGTACATTTAAATACAAGACAGAAGCCATCAGTGAGAGTGTAACATTGTTCCTTTCGCTCATGAAAGTTTAATCACTCGAAAGGAAAGGGAGTTCCATGTTGTCTGTCGTCGCTAATGTACGAAGACACAAATAAAGCTATTCCCATACTTTATTCATGGTGTTTCGGCGTCCAAGAGGGCGTATTTTGGACAAGAAGATTACAGCCTATGACCCAGCCTCGTATGTGACTGAGGTTAGGTAAGTAGGGCTTTTATTAAAGGCCAGTTCCATTATTAACAAAATGCAACAACATAAAACAAGTGTGTACTGATCCAAACTAGTAACTGCAGTTTGGTACCCTTTACCTTCCACTAATTACCAGCAGGAACTTAAGAGAAGGTCGGAAGGCTTCAATATTGTACAAGCCTTAAAATTTGAACCATACAAATCCAAATTATGAGATCGGTACTCTGTGCCCAGAAAACCCAAAACACACAAAATACAGCGCTAATGTTCATGCATGATCTAGTCGAAATAAACGGCGACCGATTGGTCGCGGCCTCTGTTTCCAAGGTCCGTGGTTCATGTGGCCATCGAGCAGGTCCGAGGGTGACGTCATGGTACATACATGTACTGTACCTCAGTTGCGGGTACAGATGTTATCCAGGACCTAAGCATTGTTCATTAACCTTGGCGCACACATAACGGGTCTTTTAAATTTCGTGAACATTAATGCAAGTGAACATGGGGTTCATAATATTTAAGAATTAAATTCCTACCTCATAAGAGACACTGCATCTCCATTACAAAGGCCCACAGATTCACGCTGTTCCAGGGATGTCATTTAGTTTGCATGTCATACAAAACACATTAATTCTGATTGTGAGAAAAATGTAGATATATTTAATGTTAAGGCAAGAGGACTGTATAGTTATCATAGTACTTCAAATGGTCAAGCAGTGCAACTGCTTCAATGGGGCAGGGGTTCTATCATGCCTGCCGCAGATAATGCAGCAACTTGTTCAGTGGGTGAGTTCTGTCTCTGATGAGACAGGCCACACAATGTGGTCAGGCCTTCAGTAACAACCACAGCACACAAGTCTGGCTGTTTTGTGTATGTTCAGTGACCTAGTGCTACACTAACGCTCACAGAGATCCACTAACACAACTCAGAACCACTACACAACCAGTGTGAAGAGCTTGGTGCTTCACTGAGCTATCTAACATCAATACATCAGCTTCAAATATGTAAACTATAGGCACTAAGTGGGACAGAAAAGTGATGAGGTATTAAAAAGAGCTACTTGAGATGCTTTTCAAGTGATGAGATATTAACATGGGTTACTTGAGATGTGTTTCAAAAGAAATTACCACTTTCATTTTCAGAGATGCTTTCACCCACCACATTCCCTTTGTATTGCCTCTCCTTCCACCATACATATGAACAAACACACCACTTAACTTTATGTGTACATGCAATTATGTGCCCCAAATGGTCAACAGATTTACTGACCCACTGCTTATTATACACATTGTAGTTCAAACGAACCAACCAGTATAAAATCTGTCACCAACAGTATGACAAGAACTAAACTGCAATGAAATTCTTGGAGAGTTCGTCAGTATTAATAAAAACAATTACAGTAGACTTCCATTTGTATACTTGGAATCAAGAGGTAAAGTGCTTAATTAAAAGCTGGTTAATCCTGAGAAACAATTAACCAAACAAAACACACAAATGTAGCATAGAATAGCAAGTCACTACTTGTATTTACTATCCGCAACAAGGACATAACAATTGTATACAAACAAATTATCTTAAATAGATATGAAGTGCTACAGTCAAACACTCTTAATATTTGTCTTCCAATGAACCATCATCAGGCATTACTTTACAAAAACTTAAAAAAAAAACATACAATTGCAGTATGCAGTTACATAGGCACATAAGAATGAATGAATGAATGAATAAATAAATAAATAAATAACACATACTCATATAAAATATGCGTAATATTCCTACAAAATCTACTCAGTAAAAAGCACAGCTGTAAGTAACAAAACCTTTATTTTACTGAACAGACGAATAACATGACATAAAGGTTCAGTCAGTTTTAGAAAACTTATTTCTTACAGGATTTTTAAGAAGAACAGTGCTTTATGAAATGATATTCATTAAACATGAAAAGGAACTGAACAACTAACAAAAATAAAGAATGCAGAACACTGATTTCACCTGAGTGATTACAGTCATCTAATTAGGAAACATAGCAATGATGATGTTTAATACAGAACAAAGACATGCTTTCATATAATGCTTCTATCACGTGGTATATTTTAATATATATTTGTGAACTTGTGAGATCTCACTAAACAATAATGTTTAATGCAAATAAACCTTTTTTTTTTTAAATTTCTTTGTGCCTTATGATGGTACACTGAACCGAAACATATAGCATCAGATGACAAATACTAGGAGTTGTGTTTGACTGTAATACTTCATTTGTATTCAGTATAATACAACATGAGACAAATCAGAATAAAAATTATCTTAAGCCATCTGCAATTATATATTAGTTTCAGTTACTAATAATCACTAAAGTCATTCTTTTTTCCTGTTTGTTGCTTATAAGTATGATGGTTACAGCTGGAATGTCACTTGTGACAGAATCCATTGTACTGTGACTGCATTGTAAATATATATTTACAGCTTCCTACCATTGTAGTTCCATTTACATACTGTTCTCGCCACAATGACAGAGCTGTAGGTAGCATTCCATAATCACACAAATGCCATACACGAACAATCAGAATAATAAGATGTGCTTTTTTTTAATTCAATAACTCCTCATTCTCAACAGAATCCATTTATGTTGAGAGACCAAAACAATGTAATCATTTCCAGTTTCATCAAGTTCATCTTCCTACCACCACTTCAAAATCCTCTCCAAATCTGCAGGAGTGATTCCTAAGACAAGCCACAGCTTACTAAATTGCATCACACAGCTTCTGTCTTGAATAGTGTTAAGTAATTGAAACAATATCAGTTGAAGTTTCATCAAGCTGCATTCCAATCCTGACACTTCGTTAATACACCCTGAATAAATTCAATACCTAATATTCTTTTCTTTAGCAATAAATATACTTTGGTATTTACTCTAAAAATATTCAAAACATAAATTTCTAACTTCAAACATATACACATACCAATGACTATGTTCAAAGTGACAGTGAACACAAAGCTTCTTACTCACGTATAATTGTGAATTTCTTACCTTGAGCTGATGCAGAGGCTGACGCAGAAGACCAGGATCTCTCCGTCCACCAAGTCGATCAGTCTCTGCCTCCACACACTCCATCGAAGATTCAGCTTCAGACAGCCACGCAAGGAACTTGTCCAACGATCGATCAAAGTTGTGCAGCGAATTCATTGCCGAGTGAAGCAGCTTCCCCCGGTTGATAATGCTGCAAAACAGTCAGTTGATAGTTAACAAATTAACCTGAACAATTTCAGCAGTGGTTCAAAGGAAAATGCATCAATGCAAAATCTGAGGTTCTTGTAATGGAGTTGCTCAAAATTCATCTTCACCCATGTTATGCCACATTGACAAACAGTTACCAAAGTTATGAATGATTATACTGCTTTCACTCTTTTTGGACTGCTTGAATATGCAGTTGAGGGCATTAAAATCATCTTAAATGTCACTAGCTGTTTACAACACAACATGCTGTAACATCCCAGAAGACTTGAATCATCTTAAGATTACTACACAAAGCTCTGTAAGGTAAGGAACTATATAGCACCAGGTTTCCTACATGTCATTAAGGCATAATGCCTGGGGAAAATTTATGCTCATTGTTATGGAAGTTTGTGTGGTGCATTGCACCACACTGAAAAGATGGATTCTATGGTTTGGACGCATTCTGTCTCCTTCTGCAGGGTTTCACCTGATGGACAGAAAAGGTCCTCCAAAACAATGGGGTGCTTTAATCTTTGCAAACAATCTTCACTTACAGATTACACTCCTTGTTCACTTTAGAACAAATCAATTTAATAATACAATCAGATACAGCCCAGAAAATGACATAGAAATCATGTAACATTGAAATGTAAATTAAACTAATACAAAAGAAATGTGAGAGTCACAAATATATTCCACCACAGAATTTGGCAGGATATTAAATCATTCAATATGTAAATAAAAGACCAAAGGGTGGTGCACTGAAGAGGATAACGTTCTGCAACACACGTAGAAACATCATCCACAAGGAGCACCAGTATATGTTGGCTGCAGTTACATACCATTCGAAGGGAGCTACAGACAATTGTGCGTGCTACCTGGAGCATGGCACTGTAAACATTTCACTTGGAGTTCAGTCCAGATGTTCTGATTACAGTATGTTGTGAAAAACATGATTATTACTTTCTACACTGTAGATCATCATTGGACCTTTCAAACATTTTTCTCTAAAATTGGATTTATTTTTGCCATCAGGTATAAAAGTTGAGCCCCTTAGAGAGAAGTACTGTGAATTACCATACCAGCTGATATCTTTAGTAAGATCTTTGGTTCAGCTGATCTCTTTGGAAAGAGTCAGTCACAAGTAAGACCAGTGATTGAAACTAGACCTTCCAAACTGGAACATATAGGTAGGAACACCTACACCCGAGGACAGAAACAGCTCGTTTCCAGAAAGCCCTATGTTTCAAATAAACATGAGATGACAGGCAATGTCAATAGTAAGTGATGCTTATTGTTTCAATAGATTACCATACTCCCAAGAGGCATAAGACATAATTATGTGCCTCAAACATTTCAGCAAACAGGACCTAAAGTGAGACAAAACTATTGGAAGGAATCGGTATATTCTGTTAATTTCTAAGGCATCTAACATAAAATCTCTTACTCAAGAGAATGCAGTTACCCTGCACAGTGTGAGTGTTTTAACACTCGCGTCAATGGTAAGGGGAAACATACAGATTGTGTTAAAAACATGAGTCTGTATACCTGCATGATATAGTTTTCTTTAACAAATCCTGGTCACCATATGTTAGGTGTTTCATCTATACCATGCCTACAGACTAATTTATTAACAGTTCCAACCACACAGTACACCACAAAAGATAAGTGTAACAACTCCTTTGCAAAAAACATGACAACTTTCAGCCCAATGTATTTTTACCTGGAACACTTCACTTAGTGGTCACAAACAAGGGACAGCTGGCTTTCCCCAGGGCAAACTACTGTCAAGGTCAACTGCAAACTCCCCAGCCCATAACAATAGTAACAATAGCTCTGGAGTAGCAACAGACCATATTCAAAAGTATAGGTAATAACAATGATTCTTGGCCTACTGACAGCCAGAGAGTGTAACAATTTACCGCATATTTCTGGTCACATATGAAAAGCAAATAATGAACTGTATAAATATTCCACTGAATGAAGAGAAACAAGAGGAAGGATAATGAGGAGTAATAATAAGAATCATAAGGTTAATAATAAGAAGTCTGAATGAAATCAGCCATGTAGGCCTTCTCTCAACTTGCAAAACAAAATTTAATTCTGAAAAAGCCTATTAATGGCTTGATGAATGAAAGCATGTAACCCATTCCAATAGTATTCTTGTAAAACATTTGCGCCACAATTATAATAAATATGGTTTCATACTTCATTTTAGAAGTTTCTATTTTTTATTTCATTTTCACAGATTCCTCCACAGCAGTAGCGTTTCACCAGCAGATACCTTATCAATATGACATAGGGCAGATCATAAGAGTTCAAAGCATAATCATGCACCACTTTCAGTAACTGATTAATTAATTAATTAACTCCACTGTGAACAGTCAATCTTCAAAAGCAAAGAGTGCAGGACACAATATGAATAAATTTCAGTCATCAGCACTTATTAGTATGGAAGGGCAGGCCGTTGGGTCTGTTCAGCGTAATAACAGGATTCCTGAAGATGAAACCTGTTCCTGGTGGGCAACTAAACAAGAAAAAGTGAATTTCACATGACAACAAAATACCTCTCAATATACAAATTCAAAACACACAAGGGAAGATTTGTTTCTCCAAATGGGGGACAGAACACACTATGTTTTGTATAGCAAAAACTGAATAATTCTGACAAGGCAGAATGCCAGACACGCCACTAAATTGGTTATTACTTAGTAACACTACATCAGGTGCTTAGGATATTCAAAACTGAACATGACTAAATGATTACAAATTAGTATGACTGGGAAGGAAATTTATACTGGCATATTTCACAGGTATATATAACTGTGTTGAAATGAAGCTGGGAAAGATAGCGCGTGCCCCCCACAGGACAGTCACAGCCCCATTAAAACTTCAATGAAGGACATCATGAACACATACACTTCACCACAATGCTTGATGGATACATCAGTATTCAAACAATTTACATATGTCAACTTCAGGGCTATGGCTGTTCAGTCAGTACAGTGGCTAAGCTACAGAGTAAACAAAAGAGCCTTTTCCTCCCGTCCACAATGTCCACAGCAGTTCTAGGAATCCCCAACCAATAGGTACTGTGAGCTCTTCCCCACTGGTACAGCAGCTGAGGCATGAACCTCAATACTCACCCCACTTAGTGCCAAGGTTAGTATTACATGGAGTCATATCTACACTCCCCATCATGGAGTGGTATTTAAGTACTCAAGGTACAACTATATCTTCAAGTGCACAAATTTTCTCTGTAAAAGTGCCCAACATACCTCATCACAAATGTGTCATCACTTGTAATGAAAACTCCATACCACTAGCTGCTAAATATACCATCATATAACACTGAAAAACAGTCTAACCTGTCATACAACAGATAATGTATGTAAACAAACAAAACAGCAACTTCAAGGTAAAAAAGTTTTGTCTACTCAAATACATTTCAAACTACCACTGCATTTGATACAAAATGTTCTCCATTTGATCTGCAGTTCAACAATAAAAGATTCCTACACTGTTTCAATGTCATGTACATGAGCACATGCCATTAGTGTTCATGCAGTAATCAAATTCTTTTGTTAATATTTTAACAGCTACTTTCCAAAGTGCTGCTAGTGCTGATGATAAAGATGATGATTCATTCTCTTTATGGACAGTTTATCAAAGTGTTTCTGCCAGGCCTTTACCTAGAAACAAATAAAACTAAGCAACCAATGAACCATGAAAATTTAAATTTCACAGAACACACATCAGTCACAATAATTAATCTGATTACCCAAGAAGCCATGGCTGGAGCCCAACTGTATTTCATTACTGGGTTATAAATCTGTATTATCTAAACAGAAGGTATTAAATTAAAGTTTTTGCCTGATTTCAGGTAAATAAGAAGAATCTAGGTTCACAAATGTTTTTCGCCTAAAATTAACAAATGCAAGGAACGCATGTGGATAATGAGCCACAAACCACCACTTTTACACATTCTTTGCACAAAGTGCACAATATAGATACATAAAGAAGCAACTGTGTATGTATGCATGCTTTAAATGGAAAATGTTGGACGAATTTTAGCAATAATTGAAATGAATAGTGTGCCACACCGGAAGTTACCCCACACCAGTACTCTCTCTGTATATAAAGGCAGTGATAAAAACATGACAAATGCACAAATGCATGAAATTTTAATGCGAGAGCCACACACACACACACACACACACAAAATCACTTAATGCAGAAACCAGAAATGGCATTCAGTAACAGACATCTTAAAAATAAGCATTTGGAGGGGGGGGGTGGCTAAAACATAAACAATAAAAAGGTAGCAGCATGACACAAATACAGTGAAGTTCCATTAATATGACTTGCACAGGTCCAGACAGGTGTGGAATTATTGAATGCTCCAGATTATCAGATGGTACCTATACTGAATCCACCCTAAAGTGTCCCTACTTTGTCATAGTAGTGAGGCCTGTGTGGTCAAATAATCTGGAGAGCTATGCCAGCAGTAGCATATCTACTGATGGGGCATCCCCTGCCAGAGATGTGGAAGGTGATGACACAGAAAGAAAGGGATATCCTGCTCCTCCAGGCTGGGAGCTGGGACATGAGACTACCTACCTCACCTCAGTACAAAATCTTATTGTTGAGAAGCCTAATCATGGATGCTGGTTGGACAATAGTGGTGAAATACCACGGAAAAGTTATAAGAACTATGAGAGATGAAGGTTAAGAAACTACAACAGAAGGGAAGAATAGGTGCCCGAAATTAAGGAGGCCAAGGCTCCCAGAGGGCCATAGAGCCAAGGAGTAAGCAGTAAGTAACCTATACTGAATGAAATTCTTACAGGTAATAGTTTGTTGGTATGGACCAGGTAGCTCAGTTTGTATAACGAGTGACTACGAGCTGGATGGTCCAGGATCGAATCCCGGTGGGGACGAGATTTTCCGCTCATCCAGTCCGGCCCTGGGGCCCGCCCAGCCTCCTGTAAAATGGGTACCGGGTCTTTCTCTGGGGTAAAGTGCGACCGGGGTGTGCTGCTGACCACTCACCCCCTTCTACTGCCGTGGCCATGGAAGAGTAGAGCTATACCTCTACCCACCCTCTGGGCCACACCGGGCCTGTAACGGGATTACTTTTTAATAGTTTGTTGGTAATCCTGTATTTGGATTGTACAATTAATCAGACGATTATTCCATTTGGATGTCTCCTTCATCTGCTTGTTCAGAGTCATGAGCATCCTATTCTGTGCTTTCTATAATATTCATAGCTGAAGTAACTGATGGAATGGGAGAAGAGGGGTCAGGAGATAACACAATGATTGATGTACAGACATACTCAGAGGCCTTTTTGAACATGACCCCGAGATCTGTCTGTTTCAATAATGAAGCTTTTTTTCTGGTAAAAAGCATAACTTCTGGTATTGGGACAACTCTAAAGTGCCACATACAATACATTCTAATACCACTTGCCCATCTATGCCCAGGTTTAAATATTTTTCTTTCCTTCAAGCATCCCATCAAAACCCCAGATTAATTTCTCATCTCTCCCACACCCTATCTCACACATTCTTATTTTATCAACTTAACAATATTTAAAGAGAAGTACAAATTACAAAGCTCCTTCTAATGCAGTTTCCTCTCACATCCTGTTGCTTCCCTCATCTTTTTCAAACATGCTCCTCTTTGCACTATTCTCAAACATCCTCAAATCTATGTTTTTCCCATAATGTGTGGGTCCAAGTTGCAGACCCATATGGAGAATAGTATAATTTCTAATTTCGTACATTTTAATCTTTGCATTTTATACAGCAGACGGGAACACAAAAATTCTGAACTGAATGGCAGGGCCTGCACTAGGGTATAGAAACAACAGCTCAACAAGTAGCAGATACAGACGGGGTATATTTTATCTGTTTAACCACATATCTTTACCTTCTAATACATTTCCACTCATATTACTTTTTAATTTACTTAGTAAGAAAAGACTATACACAATATTCAAATGGAGTCTCTGCATTATTCACAGGTTACTAATTAACTGGTGGACTGTCACATAACACAGCCCACAATACAGCTGATCTGACTAAAGTATCATGTGGTTAAGAAAATATAACATATTTACATCATAGCTGTGTACCAGTGTTCCTCTTGTGAGGATTCTAATTTCTGTTTTAAATACAAGTCACATAGAGTATGTACTGATATCTTTACAAACACAGTATACTTTATCTATATATTACTTTAACATCATGTACAGCACTGTGATATTACACAGACAGTACAAGTATCAGGAATAACACGAATATATTGAAACATGAAACTTGCATACAACTTAACAAAAGTGACTCTGGGAATAAGAAATGAGAGCAAAATATGTCCAATCAATAACAGAATGCATAAAATTTCACGAGAATGTTGATAAAACTGTAAACTTGATTACTTCCATCATTCATCACCCCTACTCGCACTACACTAGCCAATTGATATTCATTCCACGAACACATAACAGCAGTTTTGAAGGAAGAGATACAGCTGGCCCTCTGCTTAATTAAACAGTACACCATGAAGGGTGATGAGGGACAGAAGGTACAGTTCCACACATTTTTAACCCTCATCGGTCCAACGTCAAGTTACCTTCGACAGTGCATTCTGTTGTACCTGGTTTGATGCCAAGGCCAAATTAACTCCTTATTTTGCAAATGTTTTATGCCATCATCCTTAATCTCCTACCACAAAGTGGCTACACTTTTAACTCTGAGGAGTAGAAATTTTCTAGAAAATTAATTTGGACAGAACCATGTATATTCACAAAAATCATTTAGGCTGCAAAGGGACTTGATAGAGCTCACAATGTCAAATGCCATCTGCTTTTTCCCCTCTGGAAAGAGAGTCCCTACTAAACATTAACTAGGAAGCTGGGTGAGCCCCACAGCCAGTCTGGATGATCTAGAGAACACAAATACACGGAACTGTACCATAATTCTACAGATATCCAGACTACAACCTTGTCCCAGTAATGAGCTATACTACCTTTTACAAAATATGGCTGCATGCTCACTGTGAACTACAATTTGTAATCTGCCCTGTACCTTGGCCACTTGCCTTACCCTTCTCCATAGCAACCACACTTGAATGACAGCAATTTTCTATTCATAATGCCAAGACAGGCCACAGGTGGAACTAAATGCAAATGATATTGACACGCAGTGAATATAATATAAACCATGAAACAAAGAGCTGAGAATACACACACACACACACACCAAAAAATGGAGAGAAGAGAAAACCACTAATTCACTGAACACCTAACAAAAAATTGGTAATATTATTTTGAGGAACTTACGAAAAGGTAATTGAACAGAAGAACTGAATTTGAAGAACGAAGACAAGAACCACATTATTTTTTGACGTTTTGCTGACCGTGCATCTCAGTATATTTATCTCAGTATTTAACCAACTTGATGCACAAAATTTGTTTCACAATAAGTTTTATTTCATGCCTCTACATGTTTCGAGCACA
>Ga0136643_10001098_pt1 | contig 32123 bp, 18 predicted proteins | sample TergutLab28metaG_FD_96883 | JGI IMG/M metagenome (GOLD analysis project Ga0136643, IMG submission 96883) | Labiotermes labralis P1 segment gut microbial communities from Petit-Saut dam, French Guiana - Lab288 P1 (version 3) (version 3) | ecosystem: Host-associated > Arthropoda: Insects >...
CCTGGTCTTAAGAGAGGCGAGAACTAAGCATGAGTAAATTTAGCTTATGACTAAAATACAGTACCTGTAAGAATGCTAAAAAGAAAACCACAGCAACAAAAAATCAATGTGTGTCAACTACACAACACTCTACGTTGTGGTAATTAAATTTCCATCTTCAGAGAGACCCAAGTACAAAGGAATACATCATACCATTACACTAATATATTGGTAATGCCTTGCAAACCGAGGAAAAACAGTCAAGATAGCCCAAACTCAAATCACATACCAACTGTAAATGAAGGAGTTATGGCTGCAGCCAATTTATCAGTGAAGCTTATTGTATAGCACTTATGGCAATGTCATGTCTTTTTTGTCCAGTACAACTTACTGAATGGAACAAACTAAAACAAGCCATGATAATCAACATTCAAATGGTACAATTGCAGTACATGTGCATATAATAAGTATATGAGGTAAATGGACATAATATTACTGATATTTTTATCCTAAAATATAATAATTATTCCAGGTTAGACACTATAACTGTTTGATGCAAGGAAGACAAGCAGGAATACAGAAAAATCAGAAAAGAGAGAGAAAGACCGTGTGTGTGTGAGCATGTATATATGTGTGCAGGCATGCATGTGTGTGTGTGTGTGTGTGTGTGTGTGTGTGAATATGCAGTACACCAGAGGTTGACAATTATACGTCCACAGGTACTTTGTTGTTTGCTGATTACCAAAAAGCATGTAGTGCTGTCTGCTCAATGGTCCAAACCCGTTCACTGCCAGAGTACTAATATTTTCATTTTGTCAAGATGGGTCTTCTTGTTAACTGACAGATTTTGGAACAAGCAATGGTAATGGGTTCTCTTGAGAAAATAGATTACATTTCATAGGTCTTTCCTATGAAATAGTATTTGTAATCTAGTTGTTTCAACCCTTTATTTCAACAGATTTCTAAGTACTGTTAACAAATTATAAATTCATATACATGTATGAATATATATATTTGTAGTATAGAATAATTATTCATTGCTAATATAAATCAATACCTGGATGTGCAGGACTACAGGAAGGTAAAGCTACATTCTCTGTAGGCTGTCTCTGATGGGACTGTGCAATGGACTTTGCAACATTCACTGTTTGGGTCGAAGGAATAAAATCTTCTGTCATAACACTGTCAGCAACATCATTGTCATCTTCATTTACAAGACTGAATGTATTGTCCAATTCCAAACTTTGATTAATTTGGGTGGGCTGTGATTCTATTGGTAAGTCCAGTTCCTAAAATAAATGTTTTAATTAAATCATATCACATTGCTATAATAGTATTGCCACTTTCAAAATGAAAGAGAGAGAAAGCTGTTAGCCAAAATGCTTCATTTTTTCAATACTGTAATGTAGTGCATTCTTATTAAAAGAGTCTTCAGAAACAGTGGTGTGGATTTACTATCATAAATGTGCATACTCCAAACAAACACAAAATAACAATAAAAAGGATAGTCTCCTTGAGCAATCAGGAAGTATATGTGACCAGTTTCCCTGATAAAACACAACAGCTTTGCTAGCAGATTTCACCCAGAAGGTCAGAGGGGACAGGAATGACACTGAACCAGCAAACATTTTTCTGTCAGAATGAGAATGAGATTTTCAAATGGATACATAGGTTTTCATACATAAGGGAGTAATATCAGCAGTGATTAGAGTAGAATTTCTTAGTAATATGATACTATAAAATCACTGGTAAGGTATTAAGGCTCTGAATAAGTTTTAACAAGAGAGCATATCCAGGAAGAAAAGAATCTTGACTCTTGTCCCAAATCATTCGCGACCATCCAACCTATGCTGAGCAAAAACACACAAGATAGAATATGTTCAGTTTTGGTGAGTTGCTGGAACATGTATTCGATCACTCTCTACACACCCAATTTTTGGTAGATGATTTGAATGAAAAATTGGGTACAGAAAATATTTTTAAAGGGATACTTGGGAGCAAACGTTTATACGAAATTGATCATGACAACAGCATTTGAGTAGGAATTTTTGCCACTCCCAAGGATCTGACAGCCCAACATACAATGTTCTTATAAGAAAATGTTCATGAATATCCTTAAAGTTTTGTTATGGGAAACAAAAATATGTTCTTTGCAAGTACATTCCCATAGACACAAACTGGCATTGAATTATAATGAATTTATGATCTCTCAGAGGAGCTGAGCAGGATACTAAAGTAATAGATGCCAGTTTCAGAAGTTAGGGAGTGAATGGAAGTCAGTAAATTACTAACATAGAAATTACACATGGGCAGATTTGACCTCAAGAAGCTCAATAATGTCAAAGGAAAATATCAGGTTAAAACTTCAAAGTATAGACTAGATCTTCACTCTTCTGGGATGTTATGCTGTGAGGATTGATAGGTATTTCACATTCTCCCTAATTTGTTGGTTTGAACTGTAATATTTGTAGTTACTTACCGACGTTTTGGGAGAACCTACTGGTCCCATCTTCAACGTTCAATCAGTCTGTTGCTTGACTCTTGAAGGTGGGACTGACAGGTTGTCCCAAAACATGGTGACAAACTACCAAACTACGCCACATAACGTCCCAGAATAGCAAAGATCTCATTTACACCATGGCAGAAGCCATAAATAATGTAGATTATAGACTAGTTTGCTATGAAATACGATTGCACAAAACATGGTTTGATGAGGAATGTTCAAAATTAGGTGATCAAAATGAAGCTAGCCAATTTTCACTGACTCAGTACCAAAGACAAATCAGTGGAGATAATCTGAACAATGTTAGATGTAAAAAGCATTAGACATTTCAGGAACAAAAATATGAAAAATTAGCAGATAAAACCAATTAACTTCATACAAGTACGTGAAAAAATGGTGTATTAGTGACCTGTATTGAGGTAAAAATAAATAAAAAAGGATTATCGACCAAAGCTGAGACAAGTGAAATAATTGAAGACTATGTTAAGGAGATAGAAGGATCATTTGTCAGCTAAGGAATGCAAATAAGCTTAGTGATATTAGGCAGACTGAAGTACATACAGCTGATCCATTACTACCTCAGTCAATGCCTCTGAGGGTGAGATGGTTTGTGCAATGTTGAAATGTTTTGAACTGCCAGTACTGATTCAATTCAGACAGAATGTTTCCAAGCAGGAGTTAACCTAACATTTGGAGAACCATAAACTTATTACTTCTATTGGGAACACAGATAAATTGCCAAAGTAGCAGAAAAAAAATATTATTTTCACTCTGCCCGACAAACCACAACAATTTATGTTAATTAAGGTCTCCAAATAGAAGCAAGGAGCTGGCATCATAATTCCAGTCATTTTCAGTTTCCTTACATTTGCCCATATGTGGCTGTTCTCTATCTTCCATTAATCATCACTACTCATGCCAGATATCTATCAAGCAAATATATCAATATGTCTGTCGAGTTTGAAGAAAAATTTGGAAGTTGTATACTCATATTTATAGACAGACTAGTAATCAGTTTTCTGCAGTACACACCATACACTTACCATATAGTGTGAGTCCTAAAACATTATAAAAACTGTATAACATATATTCTGGAAAATATTGGCCCTCATAATTTTACTTTAAATGATGTTCTGTTTACAGGATGCAGTCAACATTGGATCGATGACTACAATAGATGTTTGAATATATACTGCCACAACTCAGAGATTTGTTCCCAATTATATTTTAAATATATTTTGTATTTAAATGTGCTATAATATGATTTATATATAATGTTTAGAAATTCTACATATTTATGCACACACTAACTCGCATTTGCCTCCAAACAAACTGCAGGCTATGAAATTTACAGATATAGTGCAGTTTACTGTAATTGGTTTTAAACCTTGTATTGGTATTGTCATGCCAAAACATGCTGGAGTAAAGTAACTGAAATATAATGCATTTAGTTGGTACATTAAATTAAAACATTCTTCCAGACAATTTATTCTGAAATATCTTCCTTCTGTTGTTATTCCCTTAGAATGAAAGGGAGTAGGGCATGAATGCCTTTTATCTGATGGCTAGAATTATTACTAGAATAAATAAATAAACAACTGCAGAAACAAAACATGAGATGTCAATATACAGAAACATTTACCTGTACTTCTCTGGCACTTGTAGTTACTGTCTTCTTCTGAGGGTCTTTACTGTCCACTTTATGGCTGCCAGTCTTCTCCTTTTTCAAATTATCAAGTTTTTTAGTCTCCATTTTGACATTGAATTTCAGAGTATGAAATGGTGTCATTACTTCTCCAAGCTTGCAATTTAATGCCTCACTTGGGAAAATAAATGCAGAATTTTCAACTGCATGAAAGCCAGCTGGCTCGTAATCGATAGGAGTTACTGAAAGCATATTCAAGTAAATGACGTATTGAATCCATCAATGTGACATGCAAAATCAGATATTAACTTAGCCTTAAAAATTCTAAACCAATAGCAGTGACAAGAAAGTGTTGTTAAAAGGTTTAGTACCTGGTTGGAGATAATATACACATCAGTCTTTTTATCAAACTTATAATACCATGATTGTAACACAGAACAGTGATTTAACATGTCAGGTTGGGATCATAGATTTCAATCTTTCTTCTGTGCCCAGTAATATTAAAAATTACATACAGATGAAATGGTTACATCTATATAATTTAGTATGATTATCATAACCATGTTGAAGGCTATGGTTATGCTACATGTGGTCCAAACAAATGAATAAAAGAACAAATTCCCTCAAACTTTTCTCAACTCAAAATCTAAAATAAAATGTTCAGGAATTAATTCCCATCTCCAGACTTTAAAACATTTATTATGCTTCTACAAATGGCAAATATTTGCTTTAATTATAATAACATTTCTACTTTTCTCATCTAGATCACTGTTCTGTTTTTGGTCTAAATAATAACATAAGAACCTCAAACAGTACAGTGTTGAATGTTTACTTTTAACACACCGACAGTGCTGAAATATTAAACACAAGCAAACCACATTCCAGTACATTTTTTTGGTAATTCTCCCACTATTAACTCATTGTTCCCTCAGTTTCTATGTCCATTTTAAAAACCTGACAACAGAAAACCACTACACAAATTGTTTCTAGCAGTAATGCTACTAAACTTTACTTGATAGTGCCTAATTTGAATCATGGATGGAAAAATGATCAAACAGATATATGTTTGTTGTGATTTTCATCATTTCCTCGGGTCAAATGATAGGATAGTACCTTAGTCAGACTTCCTTCTACATTTCTTCCTAATTTATTATTTATTTGTCACCTTCTTACCCAACGCCATATTAAAATGGGAGAAAGGTATATTCAATCACAACTACACCTTTACAGTGTTTTTTATACATTGTGTGATTGTGTGACATGTTTTGGCTTTAGCTGAATTTGCATATCACAAAGGAATGTCATGCACAAAGATAATGCAGTGTTGTCTGAGATACTGATTAAAATCATTAAATAAACAACAAATAAGTAAATTTACAGCCATACAGACTGCTGCCTCTGTTACTGAGGTATAATATTTAATAACTGATATATTAATCCTCAAGAAAATTGCAACAGAACACTAAGACCTGTCAAATAACATCGTGGGCAGTTACATGACAATTTGATAACAGGTGTTTGCCTGACAGCCTACTGAAGTAAAACTGTATAGTCAAAGTCTTAATATGATTACATGGACCACCATTTTCCCAACATGAATATAAATCAGAATATACTGGTTTACATAATGCTGTTGTGTATTAGAAATTTGAAGAACATATGATGAATATTATGGTAATTCGTACTAAAATTGAAAATATCTAGGAGCCAAAACACAGATTTGGTTTCCAGTATCATGAATATAACTGATGAATAACACATGCCTTTATGTTGAAATATATTGACACGGTAAATGTCAATAAAGTATATTTTATATACAATTATTCAGTCATTAAAACTCTTGTACTTGCAGTCAAATTCTGTTCACAGAATATGTATGTGGTGGTGTTGCTAGGGGAAGGGGGTGGTGGTGGTGGTGGTGGTGGTTGGTGGCAATTGGTGTGGCCTCCCCAGGCGACACAGTACAAGAGACAGCAAAAGGAGTAGCAAAATTAATATTTTGAATGAAAGAAAACATATTTTGTGTGTTCTTAAATTTTAAAATACCAAGCCAATGTGTTGCTGTGATTTATTTAAAATTCATAACCTCTTATAATGAGCACATGTGTAACTACTCATACCACACACCAAATAAATCTAGCTACATCATTGCATGTATGGTCTATGTCAGTTCACACCTTGAAGGACAAAAAACTGCTTGTACAGAATACCCAATATGAGAATATGATAAAAGATAATTTACTTTACTACATATACTGCATTGCATTAAGACATTATGTTCCTACAGCAAAATCTACATATACAACAGACATCGCTAACAGAATGACAGGACCTTAACCAGTAAAGTGAAGTTTTCATTTCATCATAAACATATCCCCAAAAGTTCATACTACTGTCAAGCTGGTGCATTTTAACAGATAAAGTGTACAGGATGTACCTGTAAAAAAACAAATGCATGACTATGACAAATTTTATATCATCCAACAAGGATCACAATAAAATAAATTAATATATTCTTCATTCTCATTTACCATAACATTCCATCAACTTCAAAAAAGAAATTATTGTCATGAGAGCAGAATGTTAGGGTAAATGACAACAGTATTTCTCACACTTAAAATTTGTACAGCTAGAATAAATGTAGATGAATATAGCAGTTCAAATTTATGACCTTTCATGACCTGCCCTTCTCAGTTACCTGACTATATTCATTTATGGCTAATGAACTCAAAGACACCTAAGAATGTGCAGTATAAATTAAATCATAAGTCACTTATTAAATTTATTTTACCATCCTCATAGTAGAGCAATTTCATTGAGATGCCACACTTTTCAGGCAGGATTGGCAGAGACTGTGTGAGCTGGACTGTTGTACGCAACATTTCCAGGGTGCTCTCACGGATTTTAGTTAGTGAGTTGCCCACTTCTGATACAACTTCCCTTTAAAGAAAAGAATGAAAAAAATTCCAAATAAATACATTTCTAATACATTTACAGAGAGGCATAAAAAAATAACAAAGCATAGAATATGGGAAAGTAATGTAGAATGGTATGAAGTAGGTTAATAAAAACTAGTGCTCTCAGCTAGAGTCAGGAATTGTTACTGCTAAAGGCATGCTTGCATCATATTTCCTCATGGACATATCTTCATAAAAACCCATCCTTTCCTGAAAGTGTTTCTGAAAACATAAAATCTTTGTCCGTATTTAAGAAACTGAAGGTCAGTTGACGTGAAGACCAAAGCAGATTTTAGGTCTCAGCAAGAGCACTTAGGTCATTACCCACTTCTACAAACCTCACTTACTACTTTGTTTTCATACACCACCATCTGCTCTGATGGACTGTTACTTATCTGGTTATTTTGGTAACCAATGGAGCAACTGTGTGACTTGTTCTGGTATTCAGCAGTAAACTACAGAATTCCAGTACTTTTTGTTCTGAGTCATAACAATTCTAGTATTTTCATTAAACACACTAATTCAGATTAGAGCTGACAAATCATGATTTTTAGCAGCTCTAATGTTGTCATCCAAGTGGCAGAAGCCTGAAATCATGCAAGGCTCATGAATTTTTGCTGTTGACTTACTTGTACAGTCTAGGATGGATAATAATATGAAAGTTGCTGCATGAGAAAGCAGTGCTAAGTGGAGGGACAAGGAAGATGGCAGTATGGGTCAGCACCTTTTTAATTGTATAGGGAGTCAATGATAAACACCAGTGACAAACACAATGGTTGTTAGAACATTTGATAAGAGATCTGTAGTACACAGGTGATAGGTATGTCTGCATGGTAGCTGCTGACCCACATTTTCTCACCATACAGAAATCCGAACCTGTTCTATCCACATTCCTTATATACCTTCCAAGTTGCAACTGATCGGTCCTAGACTGTAGTTCTACAATTAAAAAATGATAGAATTTTCAGGGATAGGAGAAATTTAGCAAAATAATTATAACAAATATACATATTTCCTGCCTCTATGTTTACTTCCATATTCAAGCTAAAAGTTGAAAAGTAATCTTCAAACTTCCATTACTTCCATTCTTCTTAACGCTGTCACCAACATAAAATTTACACTTATATGAAATTTGTGGTATATGCTACTGCAAGTTATAGCCAGCTCTTAAAAGTAACTTACTCATTTGTCTTGTTATTCTTTCGTAATATGCTACACCCACTCAAATCTTTGCCTTTGTATGTGAAGTGGAATGTGTAGGTCTCTAAAGCATTATCAGGACTTGCTCCATCTGCATGGATTGCCAGGATCAATTGGCGTAACTGCATCAATAAAGACAGAGAAAGTTAATTTGTAGTTGGAGCAGTCATCAAATCAAGGGAACACATCCTAATTTCAAATCCTGCACAATTGGACATTTAACAGAAAACTGTCCAATCACATTCATAAAAATAACTAAAGAAAATCAGTAGTTAAAAACTTAACGCCTGCTTAACCACATACCTTCACACGTGACACTCCATAAAGTCCATCTCATTTCCTTTGAGTTTTTAGTGTGATTCACTTTGACTTTGATCTCAACATTACTTTCCAAGCAATGGACTACAGGGCATGATTGATAGATTTATTTAAGTTGGAAGACAGTGCAGTTAGGAAATGTGTGGAGAGAACTAATGTAATGAAAATCTCAGGTCAACCACCCCAGTATAAATTATGACTGATCAAAACTTCTGCAGAATGTGGAATATTTAAAATATTTGGGTATTATGATAACAGTGATACAAGACGTACACATAAAATCAAATCCAGAATTCACATGGCCAAAGCAGAGTTCAACTAGAAGAAGAAGAATTGTTACACCAGCAAACTGGACTTAAATTTAAGGAAGAAAGTAGTAAAATTCTATGTTTGGAGCATAGCTTCTTATGGTATTGAAACTTGGACAATTGAGAAAATAGGTCATATATACCTTGAAAGTTTTGGAACATGGTATAGGGTAGGATTGAGAAGATCAATTGGACTGTCTGTGTGAAAAATGAAAAAGGATTACACAGGGTCAAGGAAAAGAAATATCCTACATAAAATAAAATGAAGGAAGGCTAACTGTATTGGTTACCTCTTGCATGGGACCTGTCTTTTAAAATATCATATTGAAGTAAAGGTAGAATCAAAGAGAAGATGAGGAAGAAGACATGAGCAGCCACTGGATGTCCTTAAGGAAGAAGATGATGGAATATGATGAAGGAAGCACAAGATTGGTGACTTAGAGGAAAATTCTGTTAGCAAGACACTGCACTTATTTCAAGGTGCAGGGCTGTTCAATGCATGAATACAAAGGCTGCACAAAGAATAAAGTATGGTCAAAGTGCATGGGTCATCACTGCACCTGTCCTTTTATTCATTTCTAATTTACATTAAACATTGAACATTTCCTAAAGTACAACTGACTTGCACAATTATACTCTTGAATTTCTTTCATTTATTTCACACCATAAAAACTGAGTCACTGGTTGAAAGTTTCAGGAAACCTTTATTTAAGATCTGAAAAACTGAAGTATAAAGAAAGAACACAACTTACATATTTCTTACTGACAGCATCAAATGCACTTTTGAGCCAGACGATAACCTGGGTCGCAGCAGGACATGTTCCATCATCTCTTAATATCTTCAAGCGGATACCTTCAAGCTGACGATCAACATAAGCTTCTTCAGGGAACACAGCACGAAGGTATGTTACATTAGAAATTCCAAGGGCTACTAATTTCTTCACAAATGATTCTGATTGCACTGCTGAAACTGTTGGGTTTGGCATCATTGAGTTCCACTGAAAACAGTCAGGACAGTTAGAATATAATTACAATTTGTCAATAATGCAGCAGCCTAGCTGAAGTTCTGACTCTATGCTTGCATGATCCATTCAGAAACAAGAAGAGAGATGAAGCACAATGCTATTCAACATTTAATTGCTAGTAATAAGATTAGTCACAAAAAACAAAATATTGCTGAAATTTTAAAGGACCATTTCCTAACAACAGCTGATAGTATTACCAAACAGGTAATTAATGATAACATAGATGATAACACCCCCAACATCGATAATGAAAATATTATGTCCCATCTTTCCCAGGCTTATTCTAAAAACTATCTGTATGTTTATAGTAAACCATCTGCAACACAAGAAATAGAGAATATAATCCATTCACTGAAAACCATGGACTCTTGCAGATATGATGAAATTTCCAACCAGATTCTGGAATTAAGCTTGTCCTTTATCAGTTCAGCAATGAATTTTGAATGTATATAATTCTTTTTACAGGCAAATTCCCAGATAGCTTAAAATACAGTACCGTAAAACCCTTACATAAAAAGGTAATAAACAAGAAATTTAAAATTACGCACTGATCTCATTGTCAACATCCTTCTCCAAAATAGATGAAAAATAATTCATACTAAACTGATGAGTCTTTTAACTAAATATATTATTTTTGAGTTCAGAACAATATGGTGTTAGGAGAAATCTGACAACAAATAAAGCCACCTACACACTGACAAATGAGATTTCAATACCTATGAATAACAAACCACAAAGCAGGAAGCGTATTCTGTATTGTAGAAGAAGCATTTGACTGTGTTGATTATAACCTACTGTTACTCAAAATGGAGTTCTATGGAATAATTGGTAAAAAAAAGACACTATCTTACAGAGAGATATCAATGAATACTCTTATATGACACTAAATCTCACAACTTATAATTTCAAAGTGGTCTAAAATTCATCAGAGTGTGTCACAAGGCTCTGTCCTGGATCCTCTGCTGTTCTTATTATATATAAATGATCTACCTAAGATCAAAAACAATATTTCTGTCCCTATTTTGTTTGCTGATGACACCAGCATATTATGTACTCACCATAAGACTGATAATCTGAACAAAAATATGCATAATACTTTTAAAATTATGAATAAATATTTCAAAGCAAACTACTGTTCTTAAATTATAAAAAAACACAATGCGTTCAGTTTAGAAAAAAAGTGCTATGCAAATTGATAGCAAGATTGTATATGGTAATAATATAATCTCAAATGTCTCTCATACTAAATTTCTTGACCTAGTTATAGGTAACACATTATCCTGTATTAATCGGGCAGATGGAATAGTGAATAAATTGGAGCTCTGCTTGCTTATGCTTAGATCTGTTAAAATGTTTTGTCCCACTCATCTTTCATACTGATTTAGCACACTCTTTTCCATGCCATCCTGTCATATGGTATTATATCTGGGGAAAACTCATCTCCTAGTCAGAAAAGCTTTAAATTGTACAAAAGAGCAATTAGAATTATAAGAGAAAATAGAAAAAAGGATTCATGTAGAAATCTATTTAAACAGTTGGGAGTCTTGCCATTTAAATTACAGTATTTTTATTTTTTATTCTTCTATATGTGGTGAAGAACAGAGATAATTTTACACCAAACTATGACAGTCATAATAAACCAACTTGAAACAGTAAATATTTCCATCTTCTGGCTGCCTCCTTATCCATATACCAACAGGATGTTCAATACTCAGGTGTAAAACTTTTTCCATACTTCCATTAGAACTCATAGACTGCAAAATATCCCAATAAATTTAAAAGCACCTTAAAGAATCACTTGGTTGGACACAGTTTTTAGAGTTTGGCTGAACTTAATGTGTATAGGTTTACTAAAGGATGTGTGACATATTCTATATACATCGGTTGTAAAAGACCTGTACTGGATCCACTTGGATATAATAATAAATCAAATCAAACCAGCCAAATTTATATGAAGTTACTCTTCAGAAATAATGTATTCATAGTATAAATAAAATATTGTGCTATGCATACAATATCTCGGTTTTTCCAAAATATAAGAGGTTGATAAGCATAACATATTAAATAAAATGTCTATAAATATTCACAATCACAACACACTCACTTGTAAATAGTTTTATTTATATGGCAACTAGTTTCAACCCTAAACTTGGGTCCCATCAGGCCCTAACATAAGAACTTGAAACATATACAGAAAATAAAAGCAGAAGTTTCTCTACATGTTTCAAGTTATTGTGCTATGACCTGACAATGGCCAGAGTTTAGGGTCGAAACTAATTGTCATATAAATAAAACTATTTGCAAGTGAATTTGTTGTGATTGTGAATATTTATAGAAATTGTATTTGCCACACCAATGGGGATGTTTTGTATGAAATGTAAAAAAAAAAAAAAAAAAAAAAATCCTGGATATCTGGCAAATCCATAATTCTACCACATTGTGGTTCTCCAAATATCACCAATGATGTTGGTTGCTTTATTCTATGTATTTTAAAAGTTTGAAATGTTCTTAATAAATAATTGTGTTTCGAAGAAAATGTCGGTGTCTTTTCTGCTTTTTAAATGTGATGTATCATTTGCAATGAATTTCTGTCGATTTTGTGTTTTCACTGGGCTTTTGGAATAATAAATCGATTAAAACTTTTAACAGCGTCGTGCCAAAAAAAAGTAAAATTGTCCCTGTGCATGCCATAAAGGCCACGTGAAAAGAAACTCGCCTATAAAAAAGTACAGTCCGATCTGCTAAAATGTGGTAGCTACTTTCTTGTGAGACCTCGTTTATAGAGAATCGCGAAACAAACATTGGCCCATCGCAGAAAAAATTTTGCACGTCATCTAATCTCATGTCTCCACACTGGTCGCTGAAATCGCGTAACAGCCAAAACGTTCATGGGGAAGTTCACGCTGTAGTACAAATAGCGTTTACCTATTCATCAGTCGTGTTGTAGTCAATTCATGTTAATGAAGCACGCATAACAGCAGAAATAACTGCACAGCGCTGTAATTGTGTCCGAGGAAGTGCCTTTCATGTTCCACATAAATCAGTCAAACCACTTTCCTACACAAAAAAAAAAAGAACACCGTCTACTCCAAACACATTTCTTATCGCCTTAGGCTGCCTGACATTGAATTTGGAGGCATTATGTTCCTCCAAAACGTTGGTAATTATTACGCAATCGACACGTCGTAACTTGCGGCCAGGATAGCCTAGTCAGTATGGCGGCTAAGCAATGGACTGGACTATCCGGGGTCTGAACCCCGACAGGGGCAAGATATTTACTTCTTCTCCAAAACATCCAGACTGGATATGTGGCCCACCCAGCTTCCTATTAAATGGGTACTGTGGCCTCTTTCTCCGGGGGTAGAACGACCATCCCCGTATGCCATAAAGGCATATATAGAAATAGTTTTTTTTGCGTCGTGACATGCCAGAAGACCCAATCTTCGTATTTAATGTGGAACGCAGTATGGGTCAGACAGAACGATGTTTGAATACGCCTGCAAATATGAAGACGTGCACTGTACTAGATTCACGATTCTCACAGCGGCGTTCCTGCATTTCGTTGCCATCTTACGTCACCTATGTGAACTACTAGGCACTTTCCCATGGCCAGAACTCCACACCAAACATTATAAAAATAAAAATTGAGGCTTTCTCCCAGTTTCAATATAGAAACTAAATATCGCTTCCGGACCCCAACGCTTAACCTAACTTAATCCGACCTACTTAGCCTATGAAGATGGTAGATTCGAAATCTCTACCAAGTCTCAAATATAATTGTGCAAAATTATCACAACAAAACATCAGCAGATTCCGAAATGGTAAGAGACAATTGATGGAAATCCTACACTACAGCGGGAAGGGGGATGATTTGGAAAGGAGGTTTGAGTCATGAAAGAAAAGGAGGGGGGGGGGGGCTTTTTAAACATCGAAATGAAAATTAGAGTTACATAAGACCGGAATTTTCTGACTAGCTGAGGACCTGAATAGCTAATCAAGAAGCCCTCCACTCCATGGAATTAGTACATAGGGATGCGTAATGTACATCACGTGGGACAACGGAGGTACTGTTTCTAAATTCGAGGCTTATGATTTATGTTCTTAAATTTAAAAACAACTCTTCGAACCTAACCAACCTGTTCGCAGTCAGTGAGAATGCATTGACCTAATAAGTTCGTACAGAAACAAAGATGAGTGTCTGCGACACATCCTTGGCTACTTTATATAATAAACATGTGCGAGCTCTCTCACACGTTATTTTGAGACCTTTGCAAATAAGTGAGATAAAACAATGAAAAATCACAAAGACAGATCTTAATGCCTCCATGTTCTTGCAGGCCTTATATACCCAGGGGGTGAGTGGTGCGGCCGCCCCGACAAAACTGTCGAAGTGGTGTGGGCGACAAAATGAATATTTTAAATGAAAAGTTTGTTTTCTGAGTGTAACAAATTTTAAATCACTCTGAGAAATAAAAGAACGTTCAATGAATATGATTGTTTTAAGTTCCAAAGTTCAGTCAGGGCGGCCATTGCTACTGCTCCCCCAGGGTATAAAAAAACCCTAGCTACTTCAGTGTACATTCCGCGCTCAAAAAGCATCAAAACGTTGCAACCTAACATTCGTATTGACGGGTCTGTTATAAATTAGTCTACAAAATTCTAAACAAAATTTAAAATTCAGCATAATAAGTCTACTTTTTGGTGTAATGTTATATGCGGACTTAATGGAAATAAACGCGTTAGAAGCAGGTCTTCGCGGGTACCAACAATTAGTTCTCTACGGAAAAGGACATGGGCTTGCTTGTTATTTATGAAACGTTTAGCAATTTCCTTTACACACGCAATCCTTAAGGGTACATAGTGGCGCAGTTGTTTGAGGCACTACGCTACAAGCCAGAAAGTCCTTTCGGCCGCACTAGGCCCTGGATTTAACTCAGCCTCTAACAGAAATGAGAACCGGAGGTAATTCCTGGGGAGTAATAACGGCCGGTGCTACCTGCATGTTCCAATTGTCTAGAAATTCTGGGAGTCTTAGGGCCTGTACAGGGATTGTTTTACCTTCACCTAACGCAGTCTATAACAATCAGACCACATCAACAGTCGTCATGTCTAAGGATGAAGTACTCAGTTATACTGCTATGTGACTTACCGTATCTGAGATTACTTTCGGCCGTTGTAGCTGCTTTGTGGCCATTGTCTTTTATGTGAATAGTGTGCCTGAAAATAATTACGTTGTCAACAGTGCAAATAATTAACGTGCTAGTAAATCTATTGCAGCCTAATATCTTGTTATTCAACTTCTCCGGTTAAAAATGGCGACCACAACTCACCGCGTCACTTGAACTGCAGTATGTCGTCACAAACATTAACTGAAAATAAACTTCATTAAAAAACGTAATCCGCATACAAATTTTTGTAACAATAAAAACTGAATAATTTCAAGACTCATGCACACTGTAAACAAAAATACATATACATATACCAGAGAGATTTCGCTTGACTTCCGTAGACATGTGTACATGACGTTCCCTGATATTTTCATACCTATGATCTGATTACGCGCCTATGCGCATCCGTGCCTTCGAAGGTCCGAGGATGTATTCCGTGGTCTGTGATGTTGAGCATCTGAGGATCAATGGCATCCAATTCGAGTAAAGTTAAGCGATACTAAATTGGGACCAGATGGATATAACGCTTTATGACAGCTGTTTATAAATGTCGAGGCCTATCCTGAAGTATTGCAGGCGTCTTTGACCCTTACAGCATTAGATATAAGTCATTATTCGCAGACACAACGATGATCCTTACTGACAGGTGTTCTGAATTCTGGACATTCGTCGTGGAGTAGTCGGTGTCAGGCCCTTGAGATAAGAAACTGGTAGCTTTGATCGATGTTAATAAATCCCGAATTTCAACACCACACTGTCGCATTCATTCTCCTGCGCGGACTTGTGACGTGCTTGATATTTTGGTTCACAAAATTGTCCCACTGTCTGACGTGATTGCCACAGACGCCCTGAACTGAGAACCATTTTCCACATACAGGGCGATGTCAACGTCAGGGAATATTTGGATCTTGTCGAAAAATTGACCCATTGCAGACGGATTCAAAACTTCGCCTTTGTCTCAGTTTCAACAATAGTGCAAATTGACTTGAGGAAGCCCATAAAGCGACCCGCGAATTTACATCGTTTATAACCTAGGTAGCGAAGCTGGCGACAAAAAAAATGACATGTCAGGTCAATATATTTATCTACCTGACTGAGATTGCTGACTAGTACAGAAACAGAGGTAATGGAAAATGTGGAAAGAACCCCTGTCACCAGCATGTGAAGCGGCACAGTTAACTGGGTTACTAAAACCATCAAGCATATGACTCAGAGAAAGGACTTGACCGATAGGAAACAAAAATAGGCAGTTTTGTGGACACAATAATTACTACTATTACTGCTTCTACTGACATGACAGCCCAATTTCAGGACCTAGCCTTCTCAGTTTTTCTTCCCCAAATTTGATGATGTAATGTCAATTTTTCCATCCTGCAATTTATAGCAGTTTTCTGGCATCTCCAGTGACCACCTCTACCCACCACCTGTCTAGTCAATGCAACGTAATTTTTCCCTTTGAGAGTTTCCTTGTGTTTCTGATAGTAAGGTCACACCTCAAGCTGTTTTGGCTATTGCAAAATCTCTTAAGAAAAGGGATGGCACCAACTGCCATTTATGGTTGCTTAGGACTAAAGTTTCATCTGCTCAACGAAACCAATATAACAGCCAGCTGCTTAGAAAACCAGTCCACATATCACCCCCTGGATGGCAAAAACTATGAGTAGTGTGGTGAAGGCTGAGTCCTAGCTCTGTTCAAAACTCTAGACAATCATCCCCCATAAAGAATACAACCCTTTGATTTACAAAATTAACGAACCTGCTAAATTATGAAAGGCCTGTGGTATTGATGATATTGAAAATACATGCCTCAGACACCCAATAAGACCATTGATACATATTTTGCATTCAGTTAACCACTGCTTATTTTCGAACCCCTCAGAAGGGACCAACTAGTGAGAACACTTATTTCCTCAAAATTTACATGCACTTAGCCTCCTGCCTATGATGGGCAAAGTATTTTGAGTAATTTTAAAAATAGTCCAAACACACAGAAGTTGCTTAATGCAAGCAAGTTTGGTTTTGTACATGTCAGAGCACAACACTTCAGTGGATGAGCCTAGTGGACCATGTGACCTCAGTTTTAACAGTAGTGTGTATCGTATTCTTGGATAGTGAAAAACCCTTTGACACAGCATGGCACCTGGCTTTTGTACAATTTTTCCAAAATAAAATCCTCTACCATTACAATCAGGGTCATTGGCTTGATAATACTTTGACATGTTTCATCCCATTGTGCTACAATCAAAATTAAACCAATACTTGTCCATCAGAAGCATCTATACTTAAAAGTCATGAAATCAGGTACTTGTTTCAACTTATGGTTAGGGCACTATCAGGTTGTATGCAGAAATTAAAAAGATAAAATTTTACAACTGTAATTATGAAATATTCAAGTTGAGGTCTCAAAATTTTTACATAAATTAATACTGTCTAATATTAAGTTATAATTTAATTTTTTCATAAGTATATTAAATTGATGAATTAAAGTAGGTGTATGTGGAAAGTGAAATACCTTGAACAGCTCATGGACATGGGACTTTGTAGAATTAGATCTAAGTAGGCCAAAGACCATGTGAAATACTGTGGGAATGGCAAGTCAAATCAGTATAGATAATACTGTTGGAGAACCTACGGCATAAACTCAATTGTAATAGAAATATGAAACATAGGACACTTGCATGTGAAATGATGAGTTTAATGTCAGACAGTCCACCATAGGCCTATGCCTATGAGCTCTCCCAAGATATTTTACTTTGTATATACAGCTACCTCAAGCCATCAAATTAATAGATGTGTATTTTGGAAAATACTCCATTACAATTTAATAACTGACAGTATTCATCATAATACTGCCTGGGTTGCAAAACTGGTTTATTTGGCTGACATATTGTCATTTCTAAATGAACTTATTGCATACTTGCAGGGCCCAATGGCTCCAGTTTCCACCTTGCAACACTAACAGCAGCACAGACGAACTGGGTGGTAGGTGAATCTTTTGTATGTCCCATTGATGTTCCTATGTTGTATATGTAGACAAAATGTTTGGAATTAACCCTTATCCTGCCAATGTGGAGAATATGATGAGCTCCTAATAATGCCAGCAGATGGCAGATAGGATTTAACTCGGCATTTAAAGTGTTAATATTACCAAGTTTATTTCCAAAGATCTGCATAAATTTAAGACATAGTTCAATAAATATTTCCCCACCTGAAGGTAATCCAAGAAACTTTTTTTTTAATAGGAGCCATCCCATTGTGTTGTAATAATAAAGTGATATTTATTACCGTCTACAAGAACACAAGTATGTTGTGTTTTTAGATGGTAATAAATATCACTTTATAATCCACGAAATGCTTTTTTGTGGGTAACAGACTCCATCATTCATTCTGGCTGTGAAATGAACAAGCTGTCATTTTTAGTCTCAAAGCAACAGCCTCACTGAAGCAGCACATGATTGTACACTTAGAGCATGATTTAGAGAACTTTCTTTCAAAACTTTGTGGCTTAAATTTAAGGAAGAGTATGAATTTGGTGGAAAACAGCTACAAAACTCATTCTCTGTTCTTCCACCTACCATGTGAGACTGTCTTTTATGTCATGACATCTGTAAAACAAAGGAAACCACCTCCACCTTGAACCAACACTCCAGCTCAATATTGCACTTGATACGCTTCAAAACACAACTCAGGGTTTCCCATTAATAAACATGATGTATTCTACATCTGATACTTTTCTAAGCACCTAAACTTCTAAGACTGATTTAACTTGTGTACAATTGTGTCACACACATGCACATTCATACAGTGATATTCCTTGTGAAATATTACAAGAATACCATAATCTTATAGAAATGACAAGCAGTTACTCCTCACAAACATGTTACGGCTGAACCCACTGGTGGGAATAAAGTGGATAAAATACATTATAAACATTCGAGTGCATTTTGTTGGTTATTTATATTTTATGGATATGATTAATGCACAAACATGGAATATATTCCTTACTACTTATGACTATTAAAAGCTCATTACGCTTATAAAAGTAGTGATGTGTTTCATTAGAAAATGTAACATTTAAAATTATACCATGGTGGGACAAGGGACTCTGGAAGAGTGGTAGGGGGGATGAAAAAGGCAAAATGTTGAGAACTGCTGCAAGAGTATAAATTTTCATTTGACATGGCATGTAAAAAAAATGCAAATGGTCATCTGTGGTGTAAAGAATTTACTACAGTTACAAATACATAAGTTTACTTCAGTACATTCATCTGATTGAGGTCAAGATATTCTAAACAAACATCCACGAAATGTACAGCATCACGCTTTAATGTCCAACACTTATTTTATTACCAGTTTTCAGTTCATTGTCAGATACATAAATACTGTACGCCAGCTCTGTCAGTGGTGCGTAGAGATCTATAAAATGAACTTCATGTACAAATTCATTGAATATAAAAATGATACATGCAGTTAGCTCTTTAGGGTTACCATATTATCAGATATCAATAGACTGTAGCACAATCTGAAATTACTGTATGTTCCAAGTATTAATGAAGGGAATGTAGAAACATAAGTAGTTGAAAAATAACAGTACAAACACTGATTATGCTAATACTTTAAATAAATTATGTATATAGGGCGCACTTTATCAGGCTCATATCACTGGTCACTACCCATCCACAACCTTGGCTGAATCAGCAAGCCACCTACACCAAGACCTATTGCAGAGGCTGTTACCTCTGTACTTATGAGGCCAGTCTTCAGTCACAGTTGGAATACCTTTAAAACAGAGTTTTGGTACCATGTATACACTAAATACTGGGCCTGTAAGAAGCATCATCATGAATTCAGACAAAAATTTCCATAGTTGCATGTCCCAAACATGAAACAATTTCCAAATATGGGAAAAGGTTTTGAGCAAGAGTTTCTGTTCTTGACTAAGAAGAGAAGATGACAGGAATTATCAGTGTATAATAGGTAAAAAGTAAGCTGTCCCTGTCCACACTATGAAGGCATATATGGGGAGGAGCAGTATAGCTCCACTCATTAACCCTGGTACTAGAGGTGGGTGATGACCTTCATGCACTGGCCACTTTACCCCTGCAAAAGAACCCATTGCATAGGAGACTTTGGGGCTCACAGCCAGTCTGGAAATTTCAGAGAAGAGACAATTTCTTGGCCCTGCTGGAATTTGAAACCCAGACTCCCAGCCTGTAGCCTACTCACTATACTGACTACACTACCCTAGCTCCCCTGTCACTATGTAGGTAATGCAGGTAATTAAATGCAGGTTTTGCAGAAGCATTCCAGGAACTTAACTCTCAGCACCCAAATAAATACATCTGTACACCTATTCAAATGCTGTCATCAAATGCTATTCTGAAGTTTATGTCTGCATTCCTGGAAAACTTACCATCTCATGTTCATTTTCAGCCACACTGCATGCATGAGTATATACTGGATACAAAACATTTCAGAGTAAATCACATAATAATATAAAAAATAAACATATATTTGATACTGCTGTAACACTGCTAGGATATGTCCAGTTAGGTAACGTCAACAGTACCCACACATACCAGATATTAAATTCTGGCCTTCTGAAGATAAGCTGTAGAAGCAGTGAAGTATCTGATGAAGAGGCAGCTTATTTCTACACAGATGCATACATTAGTATCTGACAATGTTGCTAGTGATCTCCCAACTCGAACATCACAGTGTGCAGTATTACTTAAAGTTACAGAATGGTAGACTAAACCAAATAAAGACAAATAAAATCAACATTTAAATGTAATGAAATTGCAATAAATTTCAACAAACGATTCACAAAAAATGTTGTGTTGTCAACACATTATACATACTTGGAATATGGTAACCCCAACACTCATCTGTATGTACACATAATTTCTTCCCTCAAACAGAATTTGCCAATTTATTTATGCTTTTCATATAGCACAATTGTACAGATTTCCCTACACAATGGCATGCAAACAATGTGATCAGCTGCCTACATGAAATACTAATGCAATAAATTTGTGGTGGCTTGTATTTCTTTCTGAAAATCATAATTTTTCTACACATGCATCTTAATCTACCAGGGTACCCAGCAGACAGTACTATTAAAACCAATCAAACACAATTTCAGTATCAGATCATTAATTTGTACAGATATCATGCAAAACAGTAAAGTATGTTGATCTGCAATACAGATTTATACTAGCAGGTTGTTTTATACTATTACACAATCTGAGTGTCATTACATGATCCATTAATAAATATAATATCTTGAACTGCACATTCTCAGCCTGATTTCCACAATGCATTCGCTCCACTGCACACCTACTTACACATCTCAGACATTCAGACAGTGCAGTCCTACCCATATAATTAACAAAAGTGACAACACATTAAGCAGAGATCCCACCTAATGTAACTATATCACAATATTCAACATATTTCATGCATGTGTCCAGCAAATGAAGATTGACATATAAAAGATGTAGTGTCCTATAATGTCCTATATCTTTGTATGTGGACCACATAATGCAATTTAACTTCAGATATTTTTTAGAACAGAAAAGATAGGGGTGAAGGTAAAGTTCACCCGAGAACAGGCCACAAAGGCACAGAGGGGGAGTAGAGGTATAGCCCTACTCTTTCCTGAACATCGACGCTACTAGGTGGGAGTGGGATGGTGAATGCCATGCCCCAGCCGCTTCACCCCCGGGATAGACCTGGTACCCATTGTATAGGAGGCTGGGTGGGCCCCAGGGCCAGTCCGGACGTGTGCGGAAAATCCTGCCCCCCACCGGGAAAAGATAGGGGTAACGATAAACCAAATTCAGATTTTTATGGATGTTCTAAAATAAACAACATCCAAACGACAGCACAAATAAATATCTCTAAGCATTACTAAAAGTGATTAGAGAATATCATGTTGAAACCAAATAATGTATGTTCACTGTTTCATTATGGCATATTGAGATTTACATATACTGACTGTGTCTACAGGTTCATATAACAGTCAATCAGTAAAATATTCATATGCACATTAACAGAAACTGCATTCACGTACAACTTCCCAAACACATGAGTTCAGTTATTCACAACCTTCTGCGTTTTCTAAGGCTCTGATCATTCCACATCTTATTGGCTCCCCCTCGGGCAGCCTGTTCAGCCCTAATAGCTGCCCAGTGCTCGTAGTACCTCTCTGCTTCCAACCACTCCTGGTACTTGTACCACCATTCCTCCCACTTCATGTAGTCATCAAGTGTCAGATCACGAAGATAACCTCTATCTTTGTAGTACTTATATCGAACTCTGACATCATCCCAAGCATCCAAACCAATTGGTCCAGAATGGAGGGATTCTGGGAAATAACCTGCACCAACGCGGCGATCACTAACTGGCATGGGACTAAGTGCTCTATGGTACCGTTCACCTTCAATAACAACCTTCAGGTCTGAGCTGTCTGAATCCTTTGTTATTCGCATATTCTTCACACCATCCAAGTCCCTTCGGTCTACAGACCACTGTGCCATCTTACCAAAGCGTTCTGATAGTGTAAGCTTTGGGACACCACCACCAGATGTCACGGATGATGTTGAACTCTCATCTGAACAGGAAGCTGGGGGTGAACTATGCCGTCGACTAGTGCTTCCTTCTGCCACTGGTAAAGAGCCACGTCGCTTGCTGCGACTTGACTTGTTTCCACCACTCTTCCGCTTTTTACTAGAACTCTGCAAGTATGAAGTGTAAAATATCATAGTCAAGGTCACTATCTTGACATTCAGTTCTGGTCCTGAAAAGCCTGATTTTGAGTAGGACAGCAATGAAGATAATACACACCCCACAAAAAGTCACTCCTCATACCCATATTACACCCAGAAAAGTTCACTGTTTTTATCATGCTATGGTAGTACATTATTTGTATCTCTCTTAATTCATCACTTCTCAAAAATTTCATTCAGCATCACACAATCTGTTTCCAACACAGAACTATTATGTAACTAATCTATTCATAACTTAAAACACAATTAGTGAGACTGCATATTTGTTGAACCGATTACCCAAGCTCTTCTATTGCAGCATCCTGCAGATACAGCTATAAGCAAAGCCGTAAGTCTATTCAAAATCATAAATTCATTTATAACATTCTGCATTGAATTAATGGTCTCCTCTGAAACAAATACTAATATTCTGAAACCAATCTACATAGTGTTTCTAATTTTCTTCTCTAAGAAATTTAGTGGGCCTACTAGAAAGCTTTCAGGACCTCAAAGTGAACCTTCAGTTCTGAAACTATACCTCATGTCCCTGCAAACGTGCAAGGCACACCAACAAAAGAATGTTGAACTACTTAGTACTGTAAAATGAAACATTCTCATGGCGGTGACTATTATTAGTACTGTCTTCAGAGGTGTCACACCATGTAGTGTGGTAGGTTTTGGAAAACCTGCTGTCCCATCTTAAGGCACAAGATTCTTCTACCCCTAAGATGGATATAGCAAGTTTCTCTAGCACACTGGTGCATATTTGCCACACTACATGGTGTCATTTAGAAGAAAAGAGTATGCTTTTAATCCAGTTTGCATCCCTCCAAATTTCTACAATACCTAAACACTAAGCTTCCTTCTGCTAAGGGGTTTGATGTGCATGTAGGGTAAACGACCATTTTTATCTCACTGTAACTTTCAAAACCACTACTTTAACACACTCAGTGTCAACTAGCAGAGATTTTGGACATTATGTCATCATAATGGGGTGAAGCAACATTTACCACCCAAACAAAGATGAGTGACGACAGGAACTTCTAAATGTCTGCATTTTGGAAAAGCAGTGCTGAAAAAATCTGAAAGATACCAGACAATAATGGTACTGATCAAAGTGCATATTTGCAGAACTGAAAGTTTAGTTTGTAGTACACACAATTTCAGCTTTATGGGGAAAAGCAGTCCTAATTCTATTTCAAGATTCTTATGCTCAGTATTTTGCTAATGAGCTATATTCAAATACTTCAGGAGAACATGGCAGACAACATACATTTCCACATCTAATGCAATATTACTAGCATACTGGATCCAAGACCCAATAAAGACAAGGGAAAAATAAATGCCAATACAGTATTGAAGATGGTAATGAAAATTTTACAACATGTATTTTTGAAACGCATTTGTTAGAAATAAATATACTTGTGTTTTCAGTGTTCTTCTTGTAACTATGCACAAATTTAAAATCTGTGAAGGGGCAAATGCACCCATCTATTACCCTACATGGCCATTTCCTATCTTGTTAAGCATTTTCCAGGTACAAACACTATTTCCTTCTGACTCTTTTCTTTCAAGTCTCCACTTGCATTATACATCAGCATATAAAACAATAACTGACATGAAATTTAGAACCATCTGAAATTGATGGAAACACATTTTATTATGAAACTGCAGTGTACACTAGTGCTACCATCTGTACAGTTGTATTTCATTTAATTTCATGGGATTTAGTTAAAAAATCCACTGCTCTGTGTATACTAGCCCACCCAGTAATAAGCAAGATCAAATTAAGCAACTCACTTTATCTCTGCTTCCTTTACGTTTGCTTTTCAGGCTCTTTCGAGTTGCTGGGGGTGGGCTTGGAGGTGGTCCTCGTGGATCACTAGGAGGTCCAGATCTCTCACGCTGTCTTCTTAAGCTACCCTTTGGAGGAAGAGGTGACCGATTGTTAGGACGATTTCTTGGCACAGAAAACGATCGGGACCTAACAAACAAAAGCACAGATGCAATTCAAAATAAAAGAGTACTGAATATAGTGGACTGACAATCTTATCACCTGATCATTATGTAACAAATTCTCAGTATATAAAACAATATTAAAAGCAAGTAATATGTTACGTACAACAGCGACGACTTCAGATCGTACGAAACCTTGACCAATTATATATGAAACATCAGCTACAATATGACTTTCATAAGACACAAACATACTGAAAACTATAAAACAGATGGATTTGAAGTGCAAAGTAGTCTATAAGTTGTTACTGCCATCATTTTAATACCAAGCTGCCATATACTGCTAACACAGCTGTTTCTTGTTGCACTTCATTTAGCAATGTTGGGTAAGTCCATAAGGGTAATGACCAGCACCAGGGCTCATGAAAGGACAGATACTGGAAAACCACTGTGGACATCCTTGAAGACTACAAGGCAGTATCTAACAGGGCAACATCAACAGAAACTAGGGTACTGCAATGGAAGAAGCTGTTTGCAACAAGTTCCACTAAAAAAAAAATGCAAAGGACAACCCCAAACATGAGACAAACAATCCAAAAATGTGAATACATTTGTGGAACAGTCACTGAAAGAAGTGCTTCAAAAACAATTGTGAAAACTTGGGAACCTTTGCACCACATTAAGGGAGCAAACGAGATGAGATCTCAACTTAAAAGCATGTGAAACTCACCTTGCTAACAAATTGAGTGATGAAGACCTGAGGAATAGTGTGAAGCCAGTAAACATTTCTTGCAGGTGTTCCAAATACCTGCCTGTGGAAAAGTTACTTCCTAAGATGAGCTATGTACCACAGCACAAAAATCAGGAATGTTTGATTTCTGGAGCAAGGAGAGGAACCCACACGTATCTAGGGAACCACACACACTTCACTCCATCTCATTATCTGGGCTGCAATTTCCACCTTGCATGTTTGGCCCATTTTATCTGTGACAAGCCTGTGATTCAGGCCATTTATCTCAGAACATTATGGGAACACTCTGAGCTTGAAATTAACCACTTTGAGCTCAGACATCAGTGGTTTCAACAAGATGGGTCTCAGACATAATGTGCATTGCCGTGTGGGAATTCCTGACCAATGTGTTTCAAGACAAGTGTATTGGCTGTGCCTGTTCAGTTTTCTGGAATGCAATTAATGTGTCAGTCAGGAACTGGTTGTACTTAGGAAATTAATGGCCCAGTGAACATACTAATGGAAGGAACTTCTTTTACACTAAGGGCAATACAGCACAGAAATTAGGGTTGTAATTTATGTAAGTACGGTACTCTTGGTATCTTAAACTACAAAGTTGAATATAAAAATCAGTAAATTATGAATAAAAAAAAGTTATAGAAAGACATGGTCATGGCCCAATTCAAGCTGAGAAACATCACGAAGATACTCTCAGGGTACTTAGTGTCCGGAAAACTGAACCCCCTGAACAGGAGTCAGAAGTAATGCCATCTGAGTTAATTCACTCAGTATTACAAGGTCTCACAAATAACTTTTTTGGTATTCTGCCTGCCCCATATATCCAGAACCAGAACCCATGTTACTTTTGTCTTTACTGTTGGTCCAAAATAAGAATGCAACACTGTAATTTATTATCATTATTGGCTGGTACTGGACATCCAACAAACGCACCTTGACCGAGGTGTTGGCTGTCTAGCTCTACTCGCTACAGGTGCTGGTGAAGTAACTACTTTCCTATTCCCTTTAGGCGAGCACACGGAACATGACTCATCTGAGCATGAACTGAGTGAACGAGAGCTAGGTGTTAGTGATGTCATCTTGGGTGTACGTCGTCTTGGTTGCTGTGACTGGGGCTGAAACACATGATTATGACACAAAATTAAACATAAATTTCACATTTCATTCTTCTTGGGTGGAAACAGAGTTGAACTGTAACACTGAAAATTCATAAACAAGTTACATTAAATTTTTGTAACTGGCTAATGTGTTTAAAAAATGACTATTAAATAAGACACCTTAATATTTGAGGTACAATGACTGCAGCTTAGGAACCAAATATACTTGCATAATTTCTAAAATTCTTTAACCAAATATTTGTGTCTGAATGTTGTGGTGTGCAAAACATGTCACCAATACTTTACAGAGTTTTAGAGAGTATTTTAGATCGTAACTAGGGATATTATAATTGCATAGCACTGTGAAACAGATGATCTGTGTGAAGAAGAACACATAATTTCTATTTCCTTCTGCACAGTTTTCCATTCCTGCCTGTGTGTGAGGTCCTCCTAAAATGTGAAATTCCTAGGACCATATTCATGTCAGTAATGTAACTCCAGGTTTGCATTTCACTTAACATCCAGTTTCTGGCATTACATACACATACCAGCTTTTAAGTGTACAATTTAATGACTTCAGTCACTAACAATACATAACACCACCGATAAGAAGAATGGAATACTGGTGAATGATAGTGACAAAACTGAAGCACTCAGTGAAATACGTGTCCTAGTGCCACTCTATCCACTAAAAAATCCCACACGAACTGGACTTTCATCCAACCCATGCCTCTGCAGTGAAGAGACTGGCAACTAACCACATAAGCCATGGCAATGACCACTAATTTTCAAGTATCTTTGTGAATGCTATTACTTTTCCATTACATGTCATTATTACACAGGCATAAAGAAATAGTAACACTAAACAACTTAAAGAGTCAATAAAAACACAAAGAAAGAAAGCCATGTTGTGCATATTAGTCAATGTTAACAGTCACTGTAATCAGTACTTTGATGTCATTACTTCAGGGTCATCTGCATCCTCAACTTCCTTCCATATTATATCATCTGCTCTTCTATCCATAGTGTGTGATATGCAGCACTTCTTAAACCCACAGGCAACTGGTTTATATTAGAGTAGCCTTTATCCTCTACAAATTTTCATGTTCATCTTCTGAGTTAGTGGGCACTTTCCACACAGCAACCTTCTCCAAAGAGTCAAAACAGATGATCCTTTAATGATCTTGTAAAATACCACATCAAAAGCCTGGAGCTGAGAACTCAACACCTCACAAGAAAACAAAATTCATAAAAGGAAGATGATTTCAAAGTGTACTACAAACCACATCTAGTGAAGAAAATGGAAACTATGTGGTCCAATGGTGTTCTGAGTGTGCTATACTTGTTTTTCTTCCAAAATGTTCTTGTCTGGCCATGGCCAGATATGGCCACAACATCTAAAGTTAAAAGAAATTGTGTCTTTAGGTCTTCTATAAGTTATTAAACTTAACTAACAGAAATTTACCCAGATGTCTACATATAGCAGAACTGCTCCATTCAACAACATATGTGAAATCTAACTCACAGTCAAATAATCTGTGAACAACTAATCTGATTTCATACCCTTTGGGCCTGTGGCTGTGGTGTGTGTGGCCTTCGATCCCGATCTCGATCACGGTCCCTGGATCTGTCCCTCTCTCTGTCTCGGTCTCTTGTTCGTGATCGTGGTCTTGTAGGAAGCGGGGGAGACCTTGCTCGATTCCGGTTACTCCGCACAGCACCACGTGAACGGCTACGAGATCTCTTGTGGCTAGAACGGGAACCGTGAGGTGACGAGTTACCACCTCCACCACAATAGAGCTCCTTGAATCCACTGTGTCGCCATCTGCATCATCAAAGAGACTGTCAATGCTCAATTCCCAAGATTACAAAAGGAGACTGCCAACTTCAATTATGAAGTCCAAATTACTAAAAAACACAATATGAAATGTCTGTTCCTACAGCACGTCACATTCAGTACACCTGTTACAAATTTTACGAAGTGTCAAGTAGAATTTTCATGGACTGTAAATCTAGTAGAAGCTCAATGGAAGTAATCACATCTGGTTCGAAAGTGTCATCTGAACATTTTTAATGGAGAAAATTCTTTCTGTGGATTCCCATAATTACCTTTAGCTTACTTTCTACATACAATAAAGCTAGTCACATGCTTTAATCAGGTCTGTACATATGCGAATGATGTCTGCAACATGGCATGAACATCCAGAAATTATAGGTATGCCTGTGTTCATATCTTTTAATTCAATACCACCAATAACACTGCTATGAAAGCCACTTAAGGAACTGACGCAGTAGCATCACCAGTGCCACTTACTGTGGCATACTGAATACTGTACGATATAGATTTTCAAGGTTATGCAACGTCTGTTACGGTACTTTTCCGTGGACCTCTAAAATAACAACATGCTGACAGCACATATCCAAAACTTGGTGAACTTTGTGACAGTAATAATAAACCACTGTAACACATGATGTAAAAACAGATCATAAATACACCCCCAATTTCCTGTTTGTGTATAAAAAATTACAAAAACCATAAAGATAAGAAACTTTCAGGCTGTGTCCAATAAAGTGTAAAGAAATGAACCCTCAATCACAACAAATTTATTTTTTCAGAGATTTGGTGTGTTTTATGACATGTTTCAGTCAACCTGGCCATCTTCAGGTAAAACAAACACAGTTTTTAATACATGAAGATGTCATAAAACATATTACACCTCTAAAAGGAATAAAAAAATTCTTGTGATTGACGGTTCATTTCATTACACTTCATGCAATATCACAATGGGATGTTTAAAATAAAGGTTATGTCCAATAAATCTCATGGGATGGAGAATCATAGTAAATTTAAATGAATAGTTTTTAAACTATTCATTTAAATAGATCACTAATTTGTAACATTATTTAAATACAAAGATCTGCCAGCACATCAACAAAAGCATTTAGTCCCTGGGTGATTTTGATGGTCACTGTACATCCAGTAACTAGCATTTGAGTATTAACACAAACCACACATGATCTGTGCATGGGTCATAAACACTGTTTATTAGAATACTGTCTGTTAAATGTCAGACCAAACTAATGACACACAAAACATTAGGACTCTTCTTCTGTGGTTAATCTTGTATAAATGTATAACACTCTTTGTAACAGGACTAAAATCAGATTAGGCTTTTCCTTTATGTTCCCAGAAGTCTCTTGGCTGTTTGACTAGACAGTGAATTCCACGTTAAGAGTATTACTGACATTCGCTATGACAGCAGTGAAAGTGACATGAGATAATATACTGAATGGTAAATATTAAAACTACCTACCTAACTCCATGGAGCAAGGTGATTTCGAGAAGCCGACAGGTCCTAAGCTGGTCAAAAAATTCCCTGCATTTGCCCAAAGATTCACTACCACATTCACATGGACCCATCACCTGCCCCTATCCTGAGACAGATCAATCCAGTCCATGCCTTCCCCATCCCAGTACTTGAAAGATATGTTTTCATATTATCCTCCTTTCTACACCTAAGTCTACCGAGTGCTCTCTTTCCTTCAAGTTTCCCCGATAAAACCCTGGCTCCCATATGTGCCACATGGCCCACCACCTCATTTTACACATCTAAATGTTTAGTGTAGTGATAGTGTCAAGTGGGGAGACCCTACTTCAAACTGGGGTTCCTTAATCCTCTTACCAAAGAAAAACTAAGCTACACAGCAAAAAATACAGGGTCTGCCAGTGAAACCTGACTTTTTTGAACGGCTAGTATATGAAGGCGGAGCGTCCAGCCGCCATGGGAGGGGTAGCATTGGAAGCATAAGATTTTGCAGTTTCAGTTGCCATGGAGCAGTGAGGCCCTCACCACTGCGCGTTTGTCGTGGAGACTTTTTTTTAAAAATGGCGAATCGGTAACCGTCACACAGAGGAAGTTTCGTCTGCATTTTAATCTTGCGCATCACAGGAGGATTCTGTCACGAAACACAATACTTCTTTGGGTGCACAACTTCCCTACCACGGCTTCTGCAACGAAGAAGAAACAAGGTGGGTCTGCACGAACGGTCACAACTCCATAAAACGTTGAGGCCGTGCAGAATGCTGTCGGGCAGGGCCCTCGTCTATCTGCAGTACGCAATGCGCAAGCTCTGAGGTTGTCTGACACTACTGTTCGGCGAATTTTACACCAAGATTTGAACTTCCATCCGTACAAATTAATGCTTGTCCAGGAGTTGAATCAACAAGATTTTGGCAGGAGAACAACTTTCGCCGAGACCATGTTGCAGATGTTTGAGGAAGATCCCGAACTTGTGATTTTGACAAGTAACGAAGCACACTTTCATCTTAAGAGAAGTGTGAACAAACAAAACTTTCATTACTGGTCGACGATCAACCCTCGACAGGTGCACAAACATCCGCTACATTGTGATAGGGTTACAGTTTGGGCTGCAGTGGCTAAGTTCGGAGTGATAGGGCTGTATTTTTTTTTAAGAAAATGGCTGTTCAGAGACAGTGAATTCCGCCCGTTATGTTGTCATGATCCGAAATTTCCTTGTACCCAAATTACGCAGACATCGATTGAATCAGTTCCAAATCTGGTTCCAGCAAAATATTTTTTCATGAAAAATGACTATGCACTACTTCTTTTAAAACCATCAGGTTTCACTGGCGGATCCTATATAAACCCCTTGCACCGACAAATAATTATCACTGGCTTGTAAAGAGCAGTTCAGAAGTCTTGCATTTTCTGTTGGAGGAGTGTATTCATAAACAAGATATATGTGTGTGAAACATGAAGTGATTGTATATTTTAAGCTTCCAAGAATACAACACTAAACTGGTACTGCGAACAGTTCATAGCACAGCAATGTGGATACACATTTGGAAGTTTTTACAAGAAATGTGAGTAAAAAATATACACCTGACACTCCAGTGTGCACAACGGCTTCATTCTCCAGTAACCTGATGTAAATGGGTCTTAAGAAACTATAATACGAAATAGATTAGGTTACAGAGTCATACAATGATTCATAGAAATTTTTGGGGGGCATTCAAAAACTTGCAAAAAGCAACTATGAGCTTCATCATGCTGTCCAATAATCTGCATGGAACAACTTGGCTCCCACTGAAAGGATTATCATGAAATTTTATATTCGAGTACACTTTGAAAATCTGTCGGGAAAATTCAATCTTCATTAAAATCTGACAATAACAACCCTTACTTTACATGATGATGTATATACATTTGACAGCATTTCCCTCAATTCTTCTTAGAATGAGAAATGTTTTGACAAAAGTTGTATACAAAATCAAAACATAGTTTTATGTTCAGTAACTTTTTTTCTGAAAATCATACCACTTATGAGATGATGTGGGGGGGTGGGGGGGGGGGGGAAAACCAAAACCACAGGGGCCCCGAGGGAAAAAACACAAAAGGAAACCCACAAGCAAGCCTGGAAAATACACA
>Ga0136643_10001101_pt1 | contig 32053 bp, 18 predicted proteins | sample TergutLab28metaG_FD_96883 | JGI IMG/M metagenome (GOLD analysis project Ga0136643, IMG submission 96883) | Labiotermes labralis P1 segment gut microbial communities from Petit-Saut dam, French Guiana - Lab288 P1 (version 3) (version 3) | ecosystem: Host-associated > Arthropoda: Insects >...
TGGAGAGAAAGACAGTAATATAATATAAAACAGGTTGTGAGATCAAAAAAGGTAAGGTAGAGAGAGAGAGAGAGGGAGAGAGAGAGAGAGAGGGGGAGTGTGTGGGTGTGTTTGTGGGGGGGGGGGTGTCAATGTGATAATCTTTTGTGTCTTAAATCGGTTGTTGTCTTTGATACTGATGAATATGAGGATTGCATTCTTCTGGGATGTTTGACAGAATGAGTTGGCTCTGTTAAGTTAACCCCACAACACTCATACATATCGTCAAAGATCACTGTGTCATATTCCAGCAGAAAGCAGTGCTCACAATCACTGCACATCAAACATCACAACTTCAAGAATTGTTCAAAGCACAGTAATGTAAGCCTTTCTGTATACAACATATGTGAAAATTACAGGAATTTAAATGTCTTCTTTATATTTACAGAACCTATATGTGTTGGTAGGTATCTTCCCTTATAATCCTCACTTATAATCCTTTGAGAACATGTTCAAAAACTGTACCAGAACAAACATGTTAAGAACCAAAAGTACAATTTTAAAACTCACCTCAAGCGCTTCTCTGCTCTCCAAAACTGGAGACAGGCTCCTTTGCCTTTTACTTTCGATTTCAAATAGGAAGCTCGAGAAAGCCCTACCAAGTAAATAAAAAATACCATTAACATTTCAACCAGCTTGAACCACTTTTCTGCGGCTCAAAATTGCAGATATGCTAATTTTGTTTCCTATTTCTGGTTTAGAAAGGCAGAATCAGAAAATCCTGTCAGGTAGTCAACACAATCACAGTAACAATCTGAAACACAAAGTTACTCCACTTTCACACATATGGTGCCAGTTTTAAACAAAAACTTCAAACCTGGATTCTGTATATCACAGGTTAATTTACCTGGACCTAAATGTTCAAGAATCATTTCCTTACATTTAGCAAGACAGAAAAAATGGAAAAATGTATAGTTAGTGTGTACCAAAGTTCTTGTTATATTGTTGAATAAACAAAAATTAGTGCATCGTGATCACACATAATTTGGTACATATTTGTAAAAGAGTAATTATTAATTAATTAATTGATAGCATCAAATGAAATGCATTACTGACGAAACCTACTGTTTGTTTTTATTTAACAATTACATTTTACGTAACAGATGATGTACTGTATGTTAACTTCTGAAACAGTAAACTCTCAAGAATTGTGGGAAGAATTTTAATACCAAATGAACTAATTCTAATTATTACCATAACTTCATGCAAAAATCATACTTCTGGGTACAAATGAAGTACCCTTAAGATACTTCAGAGCAATGGTATATTACTACGAATATGTAAATAAAGTGCAGCCTTCTGTCCCACACATGTTTGCTTTTCAATCTTTAGAACCCCCGTATACAAGACACAACCTCTTTTTGTAATTTTCTGCAACTGTTACTAAGTTAAAGATCTGACGAATTCTACAACATTTTTGTATATTTGGGACATATATGCATATTTTATATATGAGGTATTTGTGGTATGGTTGAAATTAAGTATATTAACACCGTTTTATCACACCAACTATGGAACATATACTACAAAATTTAAAGCCAAATGACAACTGCAGTAACTTAATAAATTACTTCAGCTTGCAATCCTACGATATTATACAAAGCAGCCCAGTAATATTTAAGACATCTGCTTAAAAGTAGAAATTCTGGTTCACCTTCTTGATACTTGCCACAAAATTATTCATCAAAATATACTGCACACTTGACCATCAATTAACCTAATTATACTAACAACCATGTAGCCAAATAGACTGATATATGATCACTTTTTATCAGGATATTTGTGAAAATAATTATAAAAATTCAGTAAAGTTAAATTAACAAAACCTCAAATAACACTGTAAAAAGTCAATTCATACTTCATTCCCAAAGAACTGAGAGTTGACTGAATAGAATATTTTCACAATATGTGTTGACACAATTTTACTCTCATATCATGAACCATGCATGTTACATTTAGTAAGAGAAAATGACAATCCAATCATACTTCACTACCATGCATTACTGAGAGGTTAGAAAACAGATTCCTGAGCTAATAGAACTAAGATATCTTCGATGAACAGAATTCTTGTAGTAATGAGGCGTTGGTAGGTGTGATGACTGGTGGTGATGGTAACTGCAATGACTGGTGGTGGTAAGTGTGATGAATGGTGGTGATGGTAGTTATTGTGATGATTATGGTGAGGGTGATAGTGGTGGCTGTGACAGGAGCACTGGTGGTAGTGATGGTGATGCAGTAAGGACTGTCCTAAGCTACTTTGTAGAAGTACATTGAAAATATTCAGTAACTTTTACAAATCTTTGAAACATACATTCCAAAGGCTCAACTGTAATCACAAATAATGACTGTAAAGAATTAATACCAAATACAGTTACTATAATAAATCTGATTATTTTTTGAAGATGTGCAATATTTGTATATACAATACAGTAATTCACAATTAAAGTTACACAAGTACATACTGGTAAATTCCTACAAGCTAAGAACCTCCAAATTCTATAACATATTTAAAGTACATCTATTGGCAAATGTTAATGTAAAATTGCTGTCACTATGGATGTCTGCCCACAAACGTTACTGCAAGCAACAGGTCACACAAGAAAACTAAGTAGTAATAGTAAAACCACAAGTAATAATAAAGGTAACTGGTCACAGTACTATGTATTATTCTAATAAAAATATATTCATGTCTACCAAACTACACAAAAGAACAAAAGGGCAAAGAAAGAAGCATTTCAAAGGACTTTGTTCAAATATATTGTGTTGTACTGCATTTCTATCTGGAAGAAGATTACAAATTTGACTTCAAAAATGAAAGGAAAATGTCATAATATGCATTGGCAAACTCATGTTACACTCCATTATGTGTGCATAGCACATTTTCTGTCACTGAGCTGAATTTAAAAACAGAAGCAGTTATCTTCGAATTACAAAATGCAACTGACAGGGTGATGAATGTTGTAGTTACTGACATGCTGCCCTTGGAAATGCTTCTTCTGTGGTCTCAATGCTAGGCAAGCCAGGTGTGAATTACTGCCTTCTGTCAACTGATACGGTAAATGGAGCTAAGCTGTACGCAACACTGTGCAGGTCCCACGAAATGCTACCTTGATCAGGGAGCTGAGAGTCCTCACCCAGCACCACGCTCCTGCCACTCCCTGGCACTGCAACCACGTTCCAATTCACATTGAATTGTCACCCAAAATAAATCAAAAGTATGGACGGTACCAACTACTTCCAGCAGAATTCAATGCACAGTTCATAACCTGCTGGTCTGCTGGTGTCAGAACATGGATTACCTCATTGACACATGTACAAAACACATACACCATACACAACAGGACACAAGTGGCACACTACTGAGGGTGGGGGTTTTCAATATGAACAACACTGTTCATTTCCCTTTTTAAGCACTTTGTAATGGCTGCTTAATAAAAAAAAAAATGGTGGAAACCGTATGCTGAGATATTTTAATTGTAGTGGGTTCTCATAATACTGCATAACACTGAAGATTACAATTTTATTGGGCTTGTGTCCAGTGTCTAGTATTCCAAATAGAACAGAGCTTTTCAAAACTGGTTCTGTTCCCATCCTAAAGCGCAAAGGTGAGAAGCCTCTATTGATATAGGCCTGATAGGAGCTATACTGGATTACTGCGCCAGTTTCTGAAATACTGGATTATGGTGGACAAAGTGTAGATAACATGCACTCACATATGTTATTTTGCAATCACTAGAGCCCTGAAAGAACAAAACACAATTATGAATGCAAAACATGTAGCACTTTTTGTTTCACAATTGTGGTTACTTTAAAACCACTTACATCACTAAAGCCACTTTTAGTAACATGTTGAAAAATTTTAGTCCCTTAATAAAAAATATCAAACTTCTTACTTACATCATGACTTCACACACATTACTACTGCACAGTTTTGGATGCTCCATTTTCAGAACTTTCAAGCCTACATAAACAAACAGCAATGGGCCACAGTAAATGATGAGATATGGAAATATTTAAAGAGATTTCAATGAAAAGGAGTTACGATTTAAAGATTTGCTATGTAGTTTTCATATACATTGATACTGTAACTGCACAGCTGTACAGGTGCACACTTAGACATAAACGGTTTACTACTACAAACAAGCTTATATTATCACCTTACCCTAGGTATGCAGAGGCATTTACAGGCAACCTGTACATACGCGGTAGCAGGGAATTCCCTGTAATGTGCAACTTATGTTTCATCATGTACTTATATGGGTCAGCACTCATGGATAAAAGTATCAGGTGTACAATACGAGGATGTTTCTAGTTAGTAGAGTTGTTTCTAGAAACAATGGAGTATTAAAAAATTAATAACTGCTTGATACAGCGACAGGACTGGGCCTTAAGTATATCAGTCACACACACAAGTTCACAAAAAGAAATGCGCTAATGAATTTTGGTTAATAATACAGTATGAAATCTGTGACGCTTTGAAATCAACTGGAACGCAACAACAAAAAATCACAAGGCATAGAATGTGATGCCAGAAATAATGTCAGACTTGTTACCAGGCATTATGAAAACCTGGCTGCAGGTTTCCAGCAAGTGACAGCAGCACAAAATACTACATTTTCTACCTAACATGGCACCAGTACCTTATTGCCATTTGCCACCAGAGTGCACCTCAATCACCATTAGTCATACTCTACTGAATGTTTCGTAACTGCTCAAAATAAGTGTATTTCATAATTATAATTCATAATTATAATGACAATTATGTAATGTTTAAATCTACAAGAGAACAAGGTACAACACACTACAGCACAGTGGTCCACACTTCTGTTTCATATATGGGACATCCAAAGCATAAAACTTGTCCAGTAAGTTAAAAACCCTGTCCAGTGCTTTCTTCAGTCCCTGTAGGAAAATGACATTATCCCTTCCTTCTATGTCCCCCACAATTCAAAATTCATAATCATTACAACAAACTAATCGCACTGTGTCATTTTTCTCAAACAGAGCAACAAACATCTTACAAAAACAAGGACACACAACTGTTTCACGATAAAAATTAAAATACCAATGAAATTATATGTAGAAGACATTCTGCTGTAATTCCTTGCTATATTCAAATACATTTCAAGGGATTCTCACTGTGTGTGTGTGTGTGTGTGTCAACTTTGGGAAAACAGGAAAAGTGTAATTTATTAAAATAACATTTTAAACCCAAAACATATCTCCATTACACAAATAAAACAACATCAAATTGTCTCTAATGTTGATTATGTGAATTCTGGTGGTAGAACTACTGTTCCAGTATGACTATGTCCCACATACATGCAAACTGTCATCAAATCAGCTGTAACGATAAATACATTGACTCGATCTTGATGGGTGTTGTGTAGCAGCCATACGCTTAGGCTAAAGACAAGACATTCTGTGGCAGTACTATATGGGTACCAGTCCAATGCTGTGCAATCACAATACTGTACAACTACTGTTGTCAGCTTACCAGAACAGCTCTGACCTTCACAATAGTAAATGTAGGGGAAGTCAGAATGTCAGATATGTATGACCAATAATGAAGGTACTCCCGCCCAACACACAATGGATTGAAGTGCATCTCTGTCTTGTGTGTGCTACTTTGTATGATTATTTTCTGGTATGTTCTATCTGGCAAGAAGTCAGCAAATTTGCTTTTAGCCTTGTTATAAAACCTAACAGCTGGGGAAAGTGATAAAGTGAAACATACCTACATTTTAATAGGACCTGCATTCTTTCTCCAAATGAGCACAAAGATAAGGCGTGCAACTCACAGTGTCAAAGTTGTTCTCATCAATTGATGACAGAAAATTTCTGGCAGGAGAGCGTGAGTCCTAAAACCACAATTCTAAGCCAGTTCCACACCTAATATCCACACCACCTACTTAATTCTAAGCTTTCCAAGCAACTTTTCCCACCAATATTCTGCATGGATCCTGGATTTAAGCATACTAACACTACTACGTGACATGTAAAAATCAACTAGTTCTTCATTACAGAAAGGATTTTGAAGGATATTCCAATGCCAAGTGCTTTATTTTATTATTGTTTTGTAAGTGGTGAATGGACAAAGAGACCCCCTCACACATAGTCATAATTCACATTTAAGTATTTGTCCCACCGTGGCACGAAGGAATGTATTATGGCATACAACAAATCAATGTCAAGTCTCTTTAGCAAGAAAGTGATGGTTTAGGACTAGTCTTCAGCAATCCCCCCCATGGCACTCATTTTTTACTCATCTAACAGGATTATATCAACAATATGCAACTGAAAAACAATATAAACACACCAAATTTTAATTTTTTTAACAACAATATATTTTAATCTGTTTTTAGCAATATAATCCAAAATTTTAAGACAATGAGGGAGTGCTTATGATAATAACTGTAACATCAAGTGGTTTTACTTGTGCAATTTGGGCAATTGTTATATATTATCTGTATTCTTGTAAAACACACTGATGGTAGATGCAGAGGAAATCAAAATATGTTGGTGAATATTAACGTAAAATAAAGCATATTTCATCAGTGTGCATATGTTGGTTTTTGCTACATAAGTGTACATAATTAACTAGCTAATTAATTTTAATACTAAACCTCCCCCCCCCCCCCCAGCCATAAGACAATGGTCTCATTGCACAAGACTTTACAGCACACATTCTGTATGCAGTTCTTCACACTCCATGCATTTTATGAAGGAACATACTGCTGCCACACTTCAATAATATCCAGGAAGGTGGGAATGGCCCTTGGAGCCTTTCAAAAGAAAATGCATAGAGTAAAATATGGGCCATTACAGGAAAATACACAATGGAGCATCCAATATAACATGACATCTAGTAGTTGTTTTAAGGTCCTAATTGTGGTGACATATAAAACTCCAAGGAAAGGAATGAGCTGGACAATTGCAGTAAGGCTGGACAGAGAGATGGGTGGGTGGACATATGGATGGATGAATGGATGAAGAACACCAAGAAAATCTTAGAAGGAAGAATACGAGGCACGCAAACAGTAGAAAAGCTAAAGGACAGGTGGATAAACGTGCTGACCAAAGATACCAGAAAACTGTTACCGATTGCAAGATACAAAAACCGGCGTTAGATGACAAAATAGAGGGCAGAAAAATTGAGGATTCCAGAGCCAGAAATTAGTCTGTCATGCAGCAGCGGCGGCGGTGGCGGCGGTGACAGTACTGTAGTAGTAGTAGTAGTAGTAGATGGTGGTGGTCATGGTAACAGTAGTAGTAGTAGTAGTGTAACATAATGTTGCTTCCATCTCCAGGATATAAGATGTAGGAAGAATGTTGCTCTGAAATGGACGTACTACCTGCCAAACTACACACAGTCATAATCTGTAAAGACCACATTATGTGTCTCCAGTGCCATGAACCCCTCAAATTTTACATAAGTTTATGCCTCTTTAGCAAAGTTACATCATGTTTATTCCCTGAATATGGCTAATCTCATGAGTCGAATCTTCACAGATGTGATGCTGTGTTATTCACTGAATGGTTCCAGGTTATCCAAGACTGCTACATCCTGATGAAGGATGAATTACAATCCTTTGAAACACCAAAAATTACTCACCAAACAACACAGTGTTACATTCTGGGAGACTTGAATCATCAGCAACTATGTGAGAACCTCCAACCTCGCACAACAAATCTCAGTTTTAAGAACAGAGTTTCCTAGTTTAAGAACAGAGATTTACATTCAACTTGCAAAGCATGAGGCACTGTGCTTTAAAAGTTCTACGTCCACATCATCACACACTAACACACTTATACAGTTTCCTATCCCTGCTCACATGTAGATCACCAGCAAGGTACTGGTTTACCCCAGCCACCACTGCCACAGCTGTATGTTATACAAATCACTAACATGTCAGACTACTGACAGGCTTACCAATCAAATGGCTACTATGTCACATTTCTACTCATAGTACTGTATAACTAGCAACCTGTTGCAATGAACAAAGTTGGCATCCATACCTTTGAGTTTTTTCTTAGGCACTGAAACAAAAGGGTTTTTGAGATGAAGTCTGTGTTAGAAATTATGACAAATTAAAGTCTGTAATGCAACATAAAAACAGTGTACAGAAATGAAATATAATAAAAACTGTGAAAAGATGCAACAAAACCTCAATCCAAACTCTACAATCTGATGAACCTGCAAAAGTAAATATACAATTTACAATCCTTGACATTCCTTACTTTACACTCAAGGAATGTCAATTTCCTTTTATTTCTAAACAAGAATACATTAGACGTGAACCACAGGAAATTACCAGCATTAAACAGAGCTTTTTAATGATGTCACATGCTCATTTTGTAGAAGCAAGTAAGACAAACTGCATACTTTATATTTTCTGAACCGTGCATTGTGATACACATACGTCAGAAAGACCAACAAGATGCACACCTTTTCTTAATAATTTATTTCACTTAAATTATCCTCGACATGTTTTGAACAAGTAATTGTTCATCATCAGGAGGAGGTCTGTACAAGCAGCTTACAGTATTTCACCATGCATCTTATGAGTCTAGTCGTTGACATGATATGAATATTCATACCATGTCAGTGACTAGACTAGACTCCTCATAAGGTGCATGGTGAAATACTGTAAACTGCTTGTAAAGACCTCTGCCTGATGATGAAAAATTACTTGTTCAAAACATGTCGAGGATAATTTAAGTGAAATAAATTATTAAGAAAAAGTGTGCATCTTGTTAGTCTTTCTCACATATGAACTGCATATTCACTACAAGTGAAACAGACACACTGCAACTGTACGTGTTCTGGATGAAATACAAAATGGTGCAAAGAGTTTCTGCTTGAGGTGCCAATCAATACTGATGTTCAGCAATACTGGATCTGAGATTTTATTGTGAACTGCAACTAACTGTTAGTACTTGAGTTCTTAAATAAATAATATCTGTTTTTTTATGCAGATGTTGTGTATATTGAATGCAAGTGATTTTCCGTTTAGTGTTTGTAACAGACAACATATAAAGAAGTGCAAGTGAAACACAATCCATTACAAATATATTACAAATACATTTTTTATTCTCAGAAGAACCTTAGTTCTGTTAACTTCCTTCATCTCCTGTTGTCATTCCTAACATTGTTGTTTACAGTGATGCCCACTATCTTTAATAATGGAGTCTGAAGTCTTCTGGGATGTCACGCTTTTTCAATGGGTGAGTAGTTCCAACTTTTAATGTACTATGATATTTATAAACATGAAAAACCACTCACCAACAATACAGTGTCATCCCACAACTTCCAATTTCAGTAAAGCCACTTTAAGAACCTTGAATCTGAAAAAACTTTGGTAAAATTTGGCATACATGTGTACATCTACACATGATCTATGTCACTGCTGGTCTGCCAAGTAACAGCATTGGTCATGCAGCCTGCAGTGGAAGTCACCAATCGGCACAGAGTCAATGTAAAAGGGAAAGGAAATTGGAGACAGAAGAAAGTAGAGCATACCAGCTAATGTACGATGGGTGTTCAAGTCAAACCAGGACTTTTAATTTTACAGGTATAAAAAGGGGTGCTAGTGTGGCGGTACTACACGCAATAGTAAGTGGCAAGTGTGTCCTATTACTGATAGGCGGCGCACATGTCGCGGGCCAGTCTAGAGACTGTTAATCAAGATGGCAGACAACAGTGTTAGTGCGTGCATGGAACAGCGTGTGGTGATGAAATTTCTTGTGAATGAAGGCGTAAAACCCACAGATATCTACAAGAGACTTCAAGCACAGTATGGTGATGAGACGCTCAGCCGCAGTAAGACATCTGAATGGTGTAAATGTTTCAAAGATGGCCGTACGTCCAACAGTGACAAACCCGGCCGTGGTGGTTCCCAGCCCACAGCAGTCATTTCTGTGAACATTCTGCGCGTGGAACGCCTGATCCTGGATAATCGACGCATAACCTGTCGTGAAATTGCACAAGAGACGAATCTTTCTGTGGGAACAGTGAACACAATCATTCATGAACATTTGCACTTTCGAAAAGTTAGTGCACGCTGGGTACCAAGACAGCTTTCCACTTTTGACCAGCACAGAAGAGTTGAAGGCTGCACTGAGTTGAAGGAGTGTTTTCACAGTGAAGGCCAGGATTTTCTGGATCGCATCATTACATGTGATGAAACCTGGTTACATTATTTCACTCCGGAATCAAAATGAGCACCAAAGCAGTGGAAGCATGCGGATTCACCACCATCAAAAAAATTTCGAGCAATTGCGTCTGCAGGTAAAGTGATGGCAAGTGTGGCGTTATTCATGTGGATTTTCTACCCCGTGGTGCCACTATCAACAATGAATATTACTGTCATGTTCTGAGTCATGTGCATATGCGTCTGCGGAAAAAACCGCCTGGCTTGATCACTAAGGGCATCCTGTTTCTCCAGGACAACGCATGAGCTCATTCTGCTCACCGCACTAAGTGCACATTACAGAAACTCGGCTGGGAGGTACTGCCACATCCCCCTTACAGCCCGGACCTCGCTCTGAGTGATTTCCACCTGTTTGGACCCCTAAAGGAGTTCCTTGGAGGTCAGCATTTCAACACTGATGACGAAGTGAAGCAGGCTGTCCTAGGATGGTTCAGCCATACTGACGAATCTTTCTGTGCTGAAGTTTTCCAGGCATTAGTTAAACGCTGCAATAAGTGTATAAATGTAGCAGGGTAGTATGTCGAAAAATAAATGCAGTTTCAATTCCTTGAAATTTGTTCTTTTATTTTACAAACTCAAAAGTCCCGGTGTGACTTTAACGACCTTCGTTATAATAGGCTGCAATCTGCAGTAAAACACATATGTGGGTGCACACATACATACACACACACACGAGGAGACACACAGGTGACATAGTAAAATTATATTGAGAGGTTCCTGATTCCAGTCTCAACTGAAACAAACTAGCTAGCCTTCCTGAAGTGTTCCATTAGTAGCTAGCCTCCCTATAGTTATCTGCTGAATAGCTTGCCTTTCAGAGGTTTTTCATGAGTAGAAAGTCTTCCTGAAGATTTTCATAAGTAGCTAACCTTCCTAAAGTTTTTCGTGACTTCCTTCAGTCCTTCCATAAAAATACCAGGATAGTAACTTGTTTAACCCATGACTTCTTCCTTCCAAATCCTTTCCCATCCAAGCCCAATTCTTGGCCCAACTTTTTATGTCCCAAATATGCCTGGATTAACTAAAATAAAAAACTGCAGACTGGACAGCCAGTGTCCCAGATGAGATTCAAACCTGGCTCCCCCTTTACACAAGTCAAGAGCCTTACTGTCAGACTCAACTTCCTCAGTGTAAAATGTCACGAAAGTAATTCCAAAGTTCACATAAGACTGTAAATACACACAAGTCAACATTTGGTGCTTGAAGCATTCAGAAATTCTCTATGCTCAAATTGGAACATACACATTTTGTCATGTACCTTTCATTTTATAGAACACAAAAAAAAAAAATAATTTTTCTCCTCAGTACCTAAAATTCATATTTGTTGCAGATGGCTGACAGACAGTCCTCCAGGTGTGAACTGGATATCAGCATAAGAACCCTTCACTATGAATGTTTAGTTACACAACTTTTACAGAGGCCTGACATTTGAGACAGATTCTATGGAATAAAATTCAAAGCAGCCTTGAGAAAATAACTAAAACATGCTCCTTTACCCTGAAGATAAATTTTTTAAAGTGTAAACATAATCAATAATACTGTTTTGTAAAATTTTATGAGTATTTACATTGTAGAATGTGTGTACAAATGTTTGTGTGTATGTGCACACTTACATACACACACATGTAGGCATGTACATACAAATGTGAATGTACATACATATGTACGTATTTATGTAATGTAACAAAGGTGGATGGTAGAAAGTGATTACAGTTCACACTTGGATCTCAGGCAAATAGACCATGAGGGTGACAGAGGTATAAAACTGGATCAGGATCCAATGGCAAACTTCTGTGTAAATGGTTTTGAAAACTATCAAAGCATTACGAATTTTCATTTCTGATGTAACACAATGTTTTACAAATCCCTTCACCCTTCTTAATAATGTGACAATTCTAACTGGGTAATGTAACATAAATTTAAATTTTTATCAATCAATTTTTCCCCATATTTTATGAAACACAGAGGCTTATTATTATATCACTTGTCCCTATCTGAAGCCTGATTAATCCAGCCCATGCCCTCCTATCCTATTTCTTTAATATCTAATTTAAAATATTATCCTCCTCTCAATGCCTAAGTTTTCAAAGTGGTCTCTTTCTTTCATGGTTTCCTACCAAAACCCTACATGCATTTCTCTTTTCCCCACAAACTCCACATGCCCTGCCCATCCCATCCTCCTTCATTTGATCAACCAGTTGATGTTTCGCAGTGGTACAAATTGTAAAGTTCCTTGTTATATAGTTCCCTCTAGCCTCCTACTTCCCATGTCTTAGTTCCAAACATCTTCCTTGGCATCTCATTCTTTGACACCCTCAGCCTATTTTCATTAATTAATTAATTCATTCATTCATTCATTCCATTGGCATGTGCAGAATGCGACAATTCCTCGCTGTTCTCAGGAGCTTCTTCCATTCCCCTCTGGTGTGTACTTTTTCCTGCCACCCTTCTCCACCAACTATTCTTCCATCCTCTCTCACCTCATCTTGCCATCTATTTCTTGGCCTATCTCTCAATCTTGTTGTTCCCAAATTCATATATAATACCCTTTTGTGAATTCTATTATCTTCCATTCTCTGTACATGCCCAAACCAACATAATCTATTTAACCTTATTGTCTCTATTATAGTAGATTTTTTTTAACACTTGCATAAATTTCTTTATTGGTTAATATCCCTCAGCCTATGCTCTTCCTTTAATGTCACGGACCAAGCAGGTAAATTCTTGACTATCTGAGGAACTACTACATTCTCAAGAAAAACACTGCTCTGCACAGTCATTAAATTAGATTACTGCCCTTTGCTGGGGCTTCTCATTTAAAATGTTATAAAATCTGAACGGCATTTTACTCCCAGACAATATACTTATGAAGATTCAGGTCTCCTGGGATGTTCTGCCTTATCAACTGGTCAACAGTTACTGGAAAGTCAAAGAAGCATGTACCTTCCATATTCAGGGTCTAACAGTCTATCTAAACTTACTCTTTAAATTCTTAATCTTAGTGTAAGCTTCTTCATATTGTTATATTACTAAGGTCAGCAACCACATTATGGGTAAAGAATGAGTCCTTTTCCTTGTGATAATAAAGGTTATCAGGTATTATATTACAAAAATTCACTTCTGTATCAACTACACAATAATATCATGCACATAGTATTCACTTCATCTTTAGCTTTGAGTGGCTAAGCTGTCAGTCGCTTCATTTATGTATGGTTCTGACGACAGAGTAGCACATTTAGATCAGTAAAGTTTTGGACTTTGCCTATCACTCATTGCTTTGAGAAACAGAAATTGAACACAGCTTTCAAATACTGGATCCATCTCCATCCTCAGAAGAAAGCAAAAGGCAAAGACAGAAAAATAATCCAGTCTGTTGAAGGTTAGGCTCAGTTATTGTACTTTTACACACTAGAAACAAGCCAAGTACGTAAATTGAGTGGTTACAAATGTTTTTGGTTGCTGCTGAAATGCAAACACATAGCCAGCCATACAGCTATCTTACCTTCATCTACAACAGCAGAAAGAATGGTTGGAGTATCAGACTATCCTCTCTCCCTCTAACAGTACACTTACCACATTTTTCCAAACTTTCCCTGAACTGTAATAAAGACAATGGGCCAGCTGGCTGCACTGGAAAGGAAAACACCTTAGTGATTCCTAGTTCTTAGACCCTTCATGTCACTCACCATCTTCATCCTCCTCCTCACCCTCCTCCTCTTCTGTATCCGTACTCTTGCTCTTCCCCAAATTTTTTAGTTTCTTTCTTTTTGCTGCCGCTCTTCTCCTTGCTGAAACAACAAATTACACCACCGGCTCAGTTCCAACAAAGACTAAGAAATCGCAGTAAGGACACTAATAAATGTGAAATTTGAAGTTCTCACAGCAGTGTTATTAAGGATTCAGGTCTTCTAAGATTTTACACCATATGTGCATGCAAATAGAGTAAAACCCTGGCTTTATATTCCCATAATTTCAATTTTCCATGATTTTACAAATTTTTTGTACAGTCACAGTCAAATTCCTATAACAACAATTCCCAGATCTTACTCTTTCCCAGATATTAGGCTATTTCAGAAGGTCCCCACAAAAATGCAAATTCAGTACTGTATTGTAGTTACTGGTGCTTCACAGGAGGGTCATAACTACATCTTAAGGGTTTTATGGGGCCAGCACTCATCTCAGACTACATGACCCTGAAGATGGCATCACTGCACTTTTCTGAAGCACCACTATATATCAGTCAACACATTGTAATATCCTAGCACAGTCAAAAGGTTCAAAAATTTTCCAAAAGCTAAAAGCCACCTCCAAATGCAAGGTGCTAGAAGGGTGACACAAAGCAAGTTCCACATTCACGACCCATACTTCTGCAGTGACCTGTGAACCCCACTGTTATCCGTCACTTTCTGCTTGGTGCATGTGAAGTGATAAACATTTTTGCAGACAAGAAAAACAGTGAAGTAATTATACTAAAAACACTAGGATCTAGCATAGAAAATTGGTCACAAAGTGATGTGATGCTATTAACACTGTTGCACATCTGTGTTAGAAGATTTCTATAGCAACAACACAAGAAATAATAATAGAAAAGGAATCTACCATATTAACCTGTTATTGACTACACTTTATTATGCAGACATTCCATTTACTGTTTTTATATAACTACTCTATTTAGACATAACACGGCAAAACAACTTACAAACAGGGAGGCTACAAACCAGTGGACAATATCGAGGAAGTGAAATTTTCTGCCCAGAAAACATGGAAAACTTTCTACTATAAAAGAGTCTCCTGGTATTCAAGTTTTTTTTGCATATGTGTAAGTTCCTAATTTCTCTGCTAGTTCACACAGCAGCAGTGGTAGGGATGTAAGACATGCCAAACTATTTCTTACTTTCACTCCAAAATTAAACTACATATTTAATTCCATTCCTTTTCATTTTACATATACTATGGTTGTTTAAAAACTTACCTAATTTTAAGATTTTGATATGGGTTCAAAAATGTACTTTGGGAATCATGTATTGGAGGCTGCAGTAAAATAAGCATCACTGCTACAGAAGAATTCAAAGACAGACTCCAGAATTCCATAATGAGAGTCACTGAGGATATGCTACAATGAATGTGCTATGAAACTGCCTATGTATGTGGGACATTTGTTACATAACAAATAAGAGTGCATGAAGCACCAGTGACCGCATGTGAAGAAACTTAAGACACTGGGTGACTGGTTTGTAGTAAATCAGATTTTTATATGTAGGACTGTAATAACATCCATCTGATCAGCATGTTACTAGCAAAAATTATGAAGTTCCCACGTGCAAAAAGCAACGTGAATACTGGTAGACTGCTTCACATGAAAAAAGATTTTCCATGTTTGTTCTGAAGAGAAAGTTACAGACACTCCACATCATCTGCTCATGTATATCCACCCTTTATGCTTTAGAGAGGTGCATTTAAACACTATGTTGGAAAGCGATAAAAACAGCACATCCCATGTTTTCATTTTTATGTAAAGTTCAGAATCAGTACTGTCTGGTAAACTGAGCTAAATGACTGTTGTTTGATCATTTAAGATTAAACACAAATTTACAACAGTAAAATCTGTGTCCTTAAATGAGCAGAATTAATCTCTGAATTAATGTCTTTAGTTTAAGACTTGATATAGTCTGGTAGATGGTTCTCAACATGTCAAAGGAACTGGTTGCTTCCATCTTTTACCCTGAAGATGGAAGCAGCTTGTTTATCTTAAATTATGCTCACCATCAACTAGATTTACATGGTATCAGTATCTAGATGATCTCTGTGTAATCCTGACATCTTTTATTTAACATGAACTTACAAAACTTAACCAATGCAGCTGCTCACCTTCAATAATATGCATTTTCTCCTCCTCTGTGGTCCTTTCCTCAGCAAGGATCACTTCCTCTGAAACAGCAGCCACAGTTTTGCATCACAAAAAGAATTTATGAACTGAACTTGTGAGATGACTGCACTCATACAGACACTCAATATTATTACCATAATAGAAAATAATCCAACCCTCTCCACAGAAATCATAACATGTTGTGACATTTGACATTCTCACAGCAGTATTGTTGAGGATTCATATTTTCTGGGACGTGGCTCTGTGCTGTTGGATGAGTGGTTCCTGGCACATAAAAGCACTATGATCCTTCATAATATCAGGAAATACTCACCCAATGACACAGCATCAATTTCTCATATCATTAAACAACCTGTGACACCATCAGTGACAGTCACATCAATTTCTTTTCCCCCACTGGTATTCAATCCCCAGGCACAGACTGTGTACAGAACACCTAAATACACATACTTCACATACAGAGTGTATGTAGAATATATACTAAATACACACACTTAACATTACAGAATGTGAATACAGTACATAAATATACACACTTAATATATCCATATTTCAACTGAATTCTCATGTTTCATATTCTGATCATTAAGAGTATATGTAAAAAATTTAATGTATAACACTGTTTTTAAAAAGTAATATATTGCTGAAACACACCACTGGCACTACAAAGATCAGAGCTCAGCATATGACAGCCTATGAGCAGTAATTGGCCTATACAGGTACATTTTCTGGGCCCAATGTCTGATCTAACCCATTTCAGATCAAAGTAAACCATTTCACAACACAGGGTGCTGAGTATGCTTCATTCAACACGCTACTTTTTAGAACTTTATGTTCATGTACAAACAAGCTACAACATATGAAACCTGCTTATATCAGAATTAAGTACAGATAAAACATACTAAACAGAATGTATTCCCAACATTTATGCATTGATAAACCAAATCTCTCTCTTGCATGGGCATATAAGCATAGCAATAAAAAAAAATATGCACATTACTCTTATTAAGTAAACATTTCTGGCTTTCTTCTTCTGCTCCTCATTGTCCTACCTTGATTTTTAGGCACAATGACAAACCTACTGTGAAAAGTGGCTATTAATTTCTTCATGTCTGTTGGTCTGTCTGTCTGTCTGTCTGTCTGTCTTTGTCTGTCCACATGGAACAATTTGGCTTCTACTGGATAGACTGTTGTGAAATTGCACAATGGGGATTTTTTGTAATAGCAATGATTCAAAATTCAATTTTAGTTAAAACTGGACAAAAATAACAGATATTTTACAAGATAAGTAAACAAAAACAGCTGACATCTAAATACAGTATAGCGCCACACAGATGTATTTTATGTGCCAGTTGCTTAGAGTACAAACATAAGCAGAGTCGTAATATATAATACTTATTTACTTTCCACTAAGATTATAATCACACAATATGTCACCATATAGATGGCACTTGTTGTGGTGTTATACATTAATCCAAAGACACAGTCTTTGTGTTACCACATCATGTTCCTATGCAAGAAAGTCTTTGTGTTGTTACATCATGTTCCCATGCAAGACAAAAGTATTAGTGTTCTTACAGCATATTCCTATGCAAGGCACAGTCTATGTGTTTTTACAGCATGTTTCTATGCAAGGCAAGTCTCTGTGTTTTTAAATCATGTTCCTATGCAAGGCACAGTCTTTGTGTTTTTACAGCATGTTTCTATGCAAGGCAAGTCTCTGTGTTTTTAAATCATGTTCCTATTCAAGACACAATCTTTGTGTTCTTACGTCATATTCGTATACAAGACACAGTCTTTGTGTTGTGATGTCACATTACTATGCCACTATCTATTTATCTTCATATAAAGTACATGATGTATAATTAAGTAAAGGAAGTGCTATCATAATACAGTACTTAATATACATTTTTGTATTGAAATTTAACTATGCAGACAGATTATGAATATATCTACAAATTGTATGCAAAATAAAATATTTCGATAGACTGAAACTGCATAATGTTGTGACTGAGAATCTTGACATGGCAGGAGAAGAGAACTGCATTCTTCTGGGTTATTACACAGGGAGCAGTGTCATTTCTTACCAATGTTGGGGTACAAGCTCTATGTCCCATCTTCAGGGGTCAAGATTCTTGACCCCTGCAGGTGGGATGGAAGCCTAAAATCACACACTGACATGGCAAAATCAACACAGACATATAACTAGTAAGTTTATCAATGAAATAAAATGACAGACACTAATAACACTGTTGAGCAATGACATTTGCCCCAGAGTAAAATTATGTGATTATAATGTATTTTTTCGCACTGATTACAGATCTGAAATCCGTTATGTGATACCACCTAAGCTTTCCAACAAACATGCACATTCAGAGTAGAAAGCTCTTACAGTCAGCTGGTTTGTAGACACAGCCAGTCAGGCAACCCAAAACAAAAAGCTTATTCAACCCTAAGTGTTATGACACTTTAAAGGTTTTGGGGAGTACAAAACATCATATTGTACTGAAAGTTTTAATATGCTTCATCAGTTCAGTTGAACATTTCCTTGGTGAAGGTCGGTGGTCCATGGTAGTAAGCGTCTGTCTTCATATATCATATGTTCTATTGTGAGAATTTGTTTTCGCTTTGATCACTGAAATTGTGGACCAAAATGTTATAGTGTTAATTTACATGTAGATCATTTGAATATTAACATAGGTATAATCTGTTGAGTTGTTGTGTTTGCCATGCCACATATATGTGTTAATTCACCTAACTTATACTGTTACATCTAGGGTGAATTTACCCGAAAGTTGCAGATAAATCCACAACCCCCATAGTGAGGAATGTGTATGAATTACAATTTGCTGTAAGTTGGGTGTCAGGACAAGAGCTGGGCACCACATTCATATTGCAGTAGATGTTCACGATATTTAGATGGCTGGGTCATTGGCACTCAACAATCAATGCCTTTTGCAGCCCCTATGGTGTGGATGGAACAGAAGAATCACCTTTCCAATTGCTACTTTTGTTGAACAAAAATAGATGGCCACAATTCCAAATCTAAACACAATGTAGTTAACCCCATTGTTCCTTCAGCCCCAAGACCTGTTGAACATGACGATTCCCTACGAATTTCTAAGCCACCTCAAAAACAGACCCTGCATGAAGAACCAACCAGCACCTCTCCTGTAGATGAACTGGTACTTCATGTTCCAATGTGGATCCTGATTTTCCAGAACTAACTGTACTCATCTGATATCACAGTCTGAACTTAATTATCTAGTGGGAGCCCTCAATCTTTCAAAAATTCAAGTGGAACTCTTGGCTTCTCATCTACAGGAATGGAATTTGTTACAGCAAGGTGTTTAGTGTGTCATACAGGAAATTCCTGCAATCACAGTCATAATTTTTTTATAAGGATTGCGAATTAGTCTATTGTAGTGATGTAGAAGGACTTCTGCAAGAGCTGGTATGTACATGCAACCCGGAAGAATGGAGAATTTTGTAGATTTGTCTAAATTTAGTTTAAAGGCAGTGGTGCTATATAACGGAAATATTCACCCATCAATACCAACTGCCCACTCTGTCAACATGAAGGAAAACTACCTTAATATGGATTTGCTCTAGAAAGCTGTAAGTTACTCAAAAAATGGATGGAAAATTTGTGGAGACCTTAAAGTTATAGGGTTACTCCTAGGAATGCAATCTGGCTACACAAAGTTTAGTTGTTTTCTGTGTGAATGGGAGAGCCGATCAAGAGACAAACATGACAAAATTAAGGACTGGCCCATGAGAGAAAACTCAGTTCCAGGAGAAAAGTGTGTCAGAAATCAACTGCTAGTTGACAAATATAAGATTTTGTTATCGCCACTACACATTAAATTGGGGTTAATGAAAAATTTTGTTAAAGCTACGAACAAACATGGTAAGGGTTTTGAGTATTTGAGAGAAAAATCTCCAGAACTCAGTGATGGTAAATTAAAAGAAGGTATCTTTATTGGATTGCAAACGTGCAAAATCTGATCTATTTGAATACCTGTTGCAGAAACTGGGACATCTGCATCGCTAACCTTCAAAGTGGTTTGTCTAAATTTCCTTGGAAACATAGAAACTGAAAACTAGAAGGAACTTGTTAAGGACTTGTTCAACGCATACCACACTGTGGGGTGTAATAAGTCACAGAAGTCATTTTTCACATTCCCACTTGGACTTCTTCGCTCCAAACATGGGCACAGTGAGTGACAAACAAGGGGAAGGGTTCCAACAGTATATTTCCACCATGAAGAAAAGATATTCAGAACAGTCATCACAGAACATGTCAGCTGACTATTGTTGGAACTTTATTGAAGAGGTATCTATTGCCAGTTACAGAAAAATGAGTTACAGAAAGATGTTGTATGCATGAGTAAAATCAAACATTTGTTTTCACAATTTTTATTGTATAATTGCATTAAGTTATTTTCATACAACTTTCTTACAATTTTTGAATTCCTTATGTTCATTTCAACTTCAGAAAGTGATTTTAAACCATTGGTCCCAGTTACACAATAGTAGATTATAATAAAATAAAGCAAAAATCATTGAAATTGGCAAAAAAATATGAAATGAAGTTCTAGAAAAACTTTGGGTTATAGTGTATTTTCATTTTCAGACTTGAATCCAGTGTGGCTAAATTATGAAAATTCATTTGTTTTCGTCCAGGGGCAAAACAAAAAGTTTAAATTTGTTCTTCAGCATGATAGCAACATTATGGAATATACACACACACACACACATACAGTTGTGAGGAGCAACAAAAACTTGTTCTTCAGCATGATAGCAACATTATGGAATATACACACACACACACACATACAGTTGTGAGGAGCAACAAAAACTGTTACCCCAGCAGACTAGATGATATGACCATATGAAAACATTCAACAGTGTGAAGATCCAAACATGCTTCAATGTTACTTTATACAAATATTGTCTACCTTGTTTATTTTTAGAGTAGACTACTATAATTACTCATACCATCACAAAATTACCTTTATTTTTTTTCCCCACTTATGATGGAAAACCCATCCCCTTATAGCATCAAGGCTGTGTATGGTTAGAGATATTATACTACCTGCCCTCAGTACCTGATGTGCCATGGTGCAACTTATGATGGAAAAATAATACAGATGGACAAGAATAAGTACTTAAGCAAGTTATTGTTTTTAAAATTCCTATTACACACAACACACACACACAAAGCACACAACAGTACACTTTCAAACTACATTTACAGAAGAGTCTGACCACTGGCTTCGACACGTGTAAATTGTCATCACTTTAAAACAGTAACTTCAGTTGGTACAGTGACTAGGCTATGGGCTGAACAATTCAACCTTACTTCTTGGTGGGGGCAAGAGATTTTTTTTCTTCTCCAAAATGATGAGTCCAGCTCTGGGATCCACCCACCCTCCTATTCAACATAAACTAGGGGTCCTTTGGCCAGGGGTGAAGTGGCAGGTACATGAAGTTCACCACTCATCTCCACCTAGAGCTAAGGTTAAGAATTAGTGGAACTATACCTCTAATCCTTGCTATATGTCTTCATGGTACAGGGACAAATTTACTTACTTTCTTTAAGGATGAGAGGAAAGGACAGCATTGTGATCCCCAATATTTTAGAATGCCAATTTGATATGATCCTGCCACATACAGCTCTGGGATGGTATTCAACAAAAACATAAATAGAAGTTGGCTTCTGCCTCATTTAAATTATGTCTTCACATAATCACACAAGGACTGACCTGCCTTGCAGATCCATTCCACATAGCCATTGAGCTCACGTTCCAACTGCTGCTGCCGTCGCAGCTTGAGGAATGTCTGTCTGTTCTCCACCTTCTCCCTCTCCTTGGCAAACTCCCTGGGGAAAGCATGGATCACAAAACAAGCTGTTATTGTGCAGATATAACATACACATTACCTACACTGCATTTCATCTAATGTACAGTAACTACAAAATGTGTCATTCATTCAGCATCTCTGTTAAGAGTGGCTTTCAATTTAAACTGCTGGATTCCAATGTAATGCAAGAAGAGTACAGTAACAGTGAGACATATCCGGTACACAGAGCACACTACAGTAAACTGCTGTCACATGAAAACTGGGTTCTTCTGGGTTATTATGCAGCGAGTGGTGGTAATTTCTTACAGACCATTCAGGACAACCTATTGGTCCATCCTCAGGGTTCAAGAGGATCCTTGAACCCTGAGGATGGGATCAATAGTTTGTCTGAAAAATGGGTAAGAAATTACCACTACTCACTGCATAATAACCTAGAAAAGCACAGCTCTCATCTACTTTATGGTGGATGGATGATATCAAGCTATCACATGATTAACGTTATTCAACAGCAGTTGATAAAGATTCGTACAAAGTGACAAACAATTAGAGGTCATCGCTCTTCTGGTATGTTGCACAGCGTTGACTGGTAGTTACTGACGTATCAGAACAGCCTATCTTGAAGGGTCAAGTGGTCCCACAGGCTGACCTTAAACAATCGTACTACCAACCTACACATAACATCCCAGAAGAGCCAAGACCACCTACAGTCACAGAGGCCTGGAGTCATGAGACGTACATTTGCTTTTACACTCACTAGCAGCTGTGCATGATTTAAGGTTCTCACAGCCATGACACTATGGATTCTTCTGGAACATACTGCTATATGACCTGCTAAAAACTAACCACTGAGCAAAGAAAACTTCCACCTCCATGTCGAAAGTGGAGGAATGTGAACTTATATCCCAAAAATTCTGGAAGCAGACTCCTCTGAAAGATCAATAAATTTACAGAAGACTACATGGTGTCACATCCCAGAAGGCTGAAATCTTCGGAAGAGCAACAATTCTTTATAAACTTCTTACAATTAGTAATATAATTGGAAAATAACTTCCTATACTTCCAGTAAAGGTAAAGCAATCCCATTACAGGCCTGGACAGGCCCAGAGGGTTCCAGGAGGTTGAGGGTCCCAGATTTCAAGGCAATTGGGAAATGAAGGTGGTAAGGTTGTCAGTCCTATGAAACGGCCGCCTTTACCCCCCAGGAAACACTCCTGGTACTCATTGTTAGAGGATAAGTCAACTCCAGAGCCATAGTGTGGTCAAAAGGATTATGTCAATGAAAAATTCCAATGACACCATCAGGAATCAACCCGTGACCTTCTGACTTGTAGCACAGTGCCTCAACCAACTGCGCCACCATGTACCCCACACTTCCAGTAAAATAACTAAAACAGCAGATGTACATGCAACTACAATACTGTTGTGTCAGATGTGATACTACACACACAGTCTGCCAAGCTACATGACACCACATTCCTAAAGCAGGAATGTTCAGTCTCAGCTGTGAGAACCTCAGAACTCACATTTCATAAAACTAGTTATTAATATATAGTATTAATACAAGTCTATAAGAATCTAAAAAAGGTGTACCACATTTGCAAACCTTTTACTTCAAGGACTCTGTCCAACGCATAGTGTTGAAAATAACAGAACTGATAAAACACTATGTTGTGAAAAGCAACAGTTCTCATACTCAGATTAGAAGTATACGAGTAAGTATACATAAGTGCCCACTCAGCTCAGCCCAAAAGGTAAAGCTGCTTTCACTCTCTGGGCAACCAATGTCACTTCAAATGGCACATCCCTCTCTATATCACACATGCAGAGGCACATGCCTACATGCATGCCCACACACACTGTCCCATATAAGATGCAACCCAAACAGCATACAGGTAAAAATAATGTAACAAGCATCTAAGAAGCTGCACCTCCACTACTGTAATGGACTAGTTATCAAGTCCTAAAAACACAATCCTGTAAGATTGGCACCCACAGGAAAAAGGAAGAGCTAGAACAGGGGTCTCAAAAATGCAGTCCACAAGCTGCATGAAGCCCTCAAACTGATACTATTCTAATTAGAAAACGTAGCCTGGCACAGCATCAAAGAATTTTTTTATTAAAATCAAAATTTAAATTAAATTAAAAATGGTTTTCTCCATGGACCATAAAGTCTGAACAGATTTATTATGGTGGGTGGTAATGTAAAACATTCATCAGCAAAGAGAAAAAAATGAACTAAAGTTTTTAATTCAATAATTATATATAAATTTTGTTATTAAAAGCATGAAATATTAAAGTCTGCTTAACTTTACCCAAAATATTTAACCTACTTGTTGCTGAAAATAATATTTGATAGTCCTACTTTTTCAAATTTATCTCTTTGCCCAAGTATAACTTTAGTTTCAGTTCCCAGACTAGCAGGATATGTAAATAATATGAAGCTGTACACATACTGAAAAGACAAAACCAGATAAAGGCCATTAATCAACAGAATCAGAATCTAACAATGCACACAGATGCTGTGTTCCTCTGAGTACCACCACATCAGAAGAAGGAAATGCATGCAAATTGCTCAAAACCTCAAAATCCATTTATGCCACATCATTTTCTGCCTTTAGAAAGAACAAATAACACATGACTTTTAAATTTCTCAATATTACACTCTCACTGTATCATATACTGTTTCTATTCTGTAGGAACAGTATATCCAATTTACCGACAGAAGATTCTGTTTGAAAACGAAGTGCAGGATATTATTATATATACAAGAAAATAATGGAAATAAATGCATAGAAAATGGCAAAAAGACACAGGTGATGGACAAAACATAAAATTATAAACCTACAGGGCAAACAACAAGGAGAAGACAGACAATGCTGGGAAGAGGAATCCGATGTCAATACAGGTGTTAGTTTGCTGATCTGTGAAGACAAGAAGACAAGGAATAGGGGCTGACATTACTCACCCACTAAGAACACCAAGAACTAAGTTGAGCATGAAGAAAGAACCCAGAACAATGAGGGGCACAAAATAGATCCAATTGCATATACTGCCCAGCGCATCGTTTGTCTACAACACAGTAATGACAACACATGTTACTCTGAAATACTGTAACACACTGGAATACTGTAATGCAGTATTCCAAATTATACAGTTGTATTGTAACTTACTAATGCAACAATTAACGGTTACTCAGGTACAGTAACATGTTACTCAGTGCAATGACAACATTATCATTTTATTACCAATAAAAGTTGACAACACATTTGAAGCTCATGGGACTTTTACCAAAATCAATCACCATTGAGGCTTAGCCCTTTGGAGATGAAAAATAACCACAACTAGCACGCAATGTGATGCTGAGAAAACTGAAGATCATATGAAGTTGTCAGCCAAGAACAAGTGCAGAAATGGGTGGCCACTAAAATGCCAGGAGTCTAAGTACACTGGTATTTCATTCTGGCTCCAAAGGGCTCAGCAGGTTATGGTGATGACAGTACAGGCACGTTGAACTGCTGGCCTGTGGGCCGCATGTGTCAGCTTAATTCTCTTGGTGGCCTGCAAAACTTTCAAAATAACATCTGAACTTGTCCAAATATTACAACTAACAAACAGAAATTTCAAACTACTAATAGTGTAGAAATGATTATCAAATTGTTGAATGAAACTTTTTACCATTTCATATTTTTAAGTGACCACCATCTTCTTGTTTTATTTCTAAATATTATTCCATTTTTTTGCCAAATACATGTGATATTTGGCAGAATGCAGTTGTGTGTAACTGTGTGAACAAATGTTGTCACTCATGACACTAAGCATAAGATAAGAATTATCATGATTACCTGTAACATTTTGTATTAATAATGAAAATTGCATCAACATAAATTTTAAACCTGACATTTATAAGCTACAAACAAACAAAAGATGCCAGATTTCTAGAAAATCTTCTGATTAAATGTGAAATACCAGAACTGTACCCTATTGCATAATCTAATTTATGTTTCCTTTAAGATTTACATTTGGATCTAAAAACAATTATTTATTTAATGGTGGCATGGTATTCCAGTAGTATTATAACTTCTGTTTATTTTTTAAATTTTCCAGACCAGCCTTAAATCTCTTAACTCACTGAAGCATACATGCATCAACAAATTTGGCATCTGTCTTCAGGTAATAAAAATTTGTAACAGACTTCTGTATTTAATAATGGCCAATGTTCTTTAATCCACCTGTCAAGTTTTCATCGTCTCCAAAATATTGCATTCACTATAATTCCCATATGATAAGCACAACAGACAACAGCCTAACTTGTGTTGGTAATGGAAATCTCAAGACTAAAAATCTGGAAAACTTACCCAGTACAAGATGGCGGTCCAGCCTTCCATTGTGATGCACTGGAATACGGTGAGCATGGCAAAACCAATGTTATCAAATGAGGTGATTCCATAGTTAGGCCCCTCCCAACCCTCATGGCAGATTGAAATATTGGCATCACAAACATAGCTGCCATCAGGGTAATCATCATCTTTGTCATGCGTATTACACGGTGTTGCCATCTCACCTTCTTTCACAATCTCATCTGAAAATACAACACTATGTTATGTACCACAAACAAAACTGACTTTGTTTTATACATGACATAATATTTTGTACTGTGTGAGACATGAGGCTCTCAAAGTAGTGTTGTCAAAGGTCTGGTTATTCTAGGATGTGATGCTCTGCCCCTGGGTGAATAGTTTCTTATGTTCTGAAGGATAGTGATATCTTCTTCAAGGGTCAAGCAGTGCAATCAGCCTTCTTGGAGTGCTTGACCCTTGAAGATGAAGGCAATGCAGTCCTTCAAAACTTTGCGAATCACTCACACTAACAGTGTCACATTCATGAAAACCTGAGTCCTCATGATGTCATTCATCCTAACATGTAAAGGCATTTGACTGAGTTCTTGTCATAAAAGCTCATGAGTCTATGCATAACATTAACATTCAGAATAAAGGCATACTGCAATTTGGAGCCCATGTATTGTGATTATGCTCACTGCACTGCCCTTGATGCTCACACACTAAAGGCAAAAACCTACAGCTTAAAATACAGACCCCAGAATCAATTTTTCATAATATTCCATTAATTGTTTACCATAACAAAGCCTTTCAAAGAGAAATCATAATTCATTTAAATGTTTCTCAAGACAGAGGACCCAGACTTCTTGAACAACACCATGTAGTGAGGTAGAAGTGTGCCAAATATCTGCATCTACTAGGATATACCATGACAGCTGCAGTGGCAAGGACAACAATAAAAGAAACACACTGCAAATCTACATTTCTGATCTCATGCACAATGTAGGCAGCAGAATCATCAATTACATCAGCATATCTCTACCAAATTATGCAGCATCACATCCTGGATGACAGAAATAATCTTCACTGCCTACTGTATCAAATAGACCTTGCCTACTGTCAAAACAACTATCTTCCCACATTTATAACAGTCAAGAGGAATGCATGTTTCAACTTTATTTATGGGTCAACAGTGGTCAAGTTCATATCTGAAAAACAGTGAGGACAGGTGCCATTTAAAAAATAGTTTTAAAATACATTTACATGAAGCGGTGTTAATTTGGGTCTGATATCTTAAAACCTTTACGAGTCAATACATGCATATCGTAACATATAAGACCAGTATACATACATAAATCTGTGTGGGATCTTAAATTGTTCATATATTGCTTTATATAATTTAAACTCATTAAAATACATTTATTACACGCATATTATTATTAAAACACTTTCATAACAGTTTATATACTGAATCTGCTTCCTTAGGTACATCAGGTTTCTTCTGTTCATATGTTCTCCATAAATCTGCAAGTAATGAAGTATCTATTGTAAGTTTTCTGCATTTACTATTGCATCTCTGGACCTCAGGTGTAGTCTGTGGGAAAAGTTTTGGATGTTACATGTACCCACTCCCATAAACTCTCACAAATTGCCATGAGTCACAGCTGTGGGAACCTCAAATCTCACAAAAATGCATGCATGCTTCAATTGGAATCTTAAACGGGCTGTAAACTGACCAGACAGGGTCAGCCACTGCTTGTCAAACATCCTGTCCTACCTGAACTAGCATTACATGAGCAGTCAATCACTTACCCAAGTTCTCAACACTATAGCACGTTTTGTGCAAAGCACCTGAGTAGAACTCGAGCCCAATGATAGCGAAAATGACAATTGCAAACAGCACCAGCAACCCAATCTGAAGCAGTGGTGCCATTGCCTTGATGATAGATTTGAGCACCACCTGCAGGCCTGCACATCAAATATGCAACATTATCAAACTGACAGCACACACATGTATGTACAGCTGCTGGTTCCCAAATCACACAAATGCATAGTTCAATTTTTATTTCTATTTTTTTTTTTATTCTATGTGTCAGTTCAAATTTAAGTGGAGTATGGAATAAATGGCAATTTTATCCCCAAACATCAGTTTTTCCAAAAAATGATTTATGCATTGTCTCAGAACCATGTATCAATACACATCTGTACCTGAATCTCTGCATCAGACTGCACACTCAATGTTGAACTCTGTGCCTGATGCCTTACTAAGGTTCAGAACAAATCCTATAACATTTATTCATGCACACAGAAATTAACAAATCTAATCTATTCCACAAGCTAAAAACAAACACATTAAGTCACTTTCCTTCAATCTAAAATTCGGTTTATAAACAAGAACCATGCAATTTTTATTGTGGTTTTCAAACATAACAACCACAGTTTTCCAGGCACAAGATGAAAACACATTCTACTAACAGCAATTTAAACATATTCATAAAAATGAAATAAAATCCAGTTTGAGTTGTTACTCCTTTTATGAAATGGAGCCATATATTTCCAATATTTACAGAAATAATCTTTTTTATCCAAAAAAGAAATATCTTAAAGTATGCAGTTTAACATTTTCTGGTTACTTTGTGATATCGGCCTTACAATAAAGAGGCCCAAGTTAATGCGGAACTACAGCATTTAGTAGTAAGGTAGCATAAGGGCTTCTTAGACAGTTCCTGGAATATATGTAAAAACGAGCAGTCTAAATATTTGTTGATGCTGACCTGTTAACAATACACATATCCATTATTATGGGTACTGTTCATTGTCCAATTTTTCACACTGCATCCAGTCTGGAAAATGCATGTTCCCAGCATCAGGTGTAATGATTTGCAGTCCAGTCATCAATACGAGCTCTTTCTAAAAAGTAATGTTGGTGGTACAGTGACTAAGAAACAGGCCTGACAATCCGGGGTTCGAACACCGGCCGCGACATGAGATTTTTATCTTCTCCAAAATGTTCAAATCAGTTCTGCAGTCCATCCATTTCTCCTTTCAGTGGTTACTGGGGGGTTCTTTCTTTCCCAAGAGGCAAGGCATCTAGAGTGTAAAGTTGACCACTCACGTCCATTTAGGGCTGTGGTTAAGAATGGGTGCAGTTATGCCTCCACTCCTCCTGTGTCTTCATGGCAGACACAAGGGACAAACTTTACCTTTCTTCACACCTGATGGTGAAAACAGATCCACTTTCTGAAACGCAGTGTGTTCAGATCTCAAGATGATGGAAAATGTCCAAAATAATATCAAGGTTTAATGTAAAATGAGTGATAAATAAAAAAGTAGCTGACATTTTTAAAACAATTACACAGACAAGGAAGCTTTAATACGCGCAAAAATCCTTCTTATACAGAGTCACTGAAGAAGAAACCCCACTGCACACTTAGCTTTCTCAGTGACAGTAAAACTGTGTGCTGATTTATACAAGACTTCCCTACTTTCAGTATTGAGGGTGGATACAAAAATATTATAGAGTGAAGGTTATAGGAATAACACACCTCAGACCACAGAAATGCCACAGTTACAAACTTTCATGTGCGAATTTGAACAAGATGTCTGCAGTGTCATGCCCAGAGAAATGTTAAATATGAATCAAAATGACAATGGCACTGTACTACACTCCTTACGGCATGGTATGAATGATTACTTACTGGGTATTCCTGACACCAGTTTGAGGGGTCTGAGTACCCGAATGGCTCTCAGAGTACGGAGGTCCATGTCCATATCCTCACTAAAAGTAAGTTGTGTAACGAACCTGTGGAAGCAATTACTTCCTATCACTACCACAAACTGCTACTAATATACGAATACATTAGCTCTAGTTCTCAGCTAGGCTAGATCACTAAGCTAAACAAATCTAGACAAATATATGCTACTGTCCAAAGAGTTACCACTAACACCCCATTCACGGCTGCAACTCCAAACCTAAAATTTGTACGTTTGTGGAAAAAGCTGTTTAACCAATTAGAAAATAGCAACATGTCATAAATAGTTCAAGACTTTTCAGCATAGCCAAATTTTAAACACAAAAAAGATACACAAGAGAGAAAGAATTTCTCTTTATAGCCTAGATTCTTAAATATATATGTGAACTTTTTACATTCAAAATACACAACTGAGATTTTTAGAATTTACAAACTGTAGCTGGAAAAGACATTCACCTCTACTAATACTGAACATTTAATTTTATAACAAGTTCCATTGTTTGTAAAGTTGAATCATTACATATGACTTCCAAGGGTTAACAGACTTAACCACAGAGGACTGCAGGTTACAAACATTACCATCAAATGCACTACAACTAAAAACTAATTGCCTAAACTAGCACAATAACAATGTTGCAACACTGGAGTACACTAAAAGCTGCTCACATGCCGCTGACCAATACCAACGTAAATATGCAAGTCCTGGAATGAGGAATATTAAACTAATAATATTAATCAATGCTCTATCAAATTATCTAAAATATTAACTCACAACAATTTTACAGCCTCATAATTAATGGGCAATAAAGACTTGTATTAAATATTACTCAGCAGGCATCTAAGACCAGAAGCACACACTGGCCTGGAAAAAATTGCGGATCACTACTCAGCTATTTTCTTTGGAACGAAGATCATAACATGGATTCAGAAGGGTACATACTCAATATCAGATAGTATAAGTAGTTGTGGAGCATCAATTGTAACCACATTAGCCAGTTTCATACAGGCAACACTAATGCCCACCACTGACTAGAACAGAGTTTTAGCGTGCACACACTTATAACATAAAACAAGTTTCTACATACCTATAAAATGAGCCCAGTACTCACATTTTATTACAATACAAGAACTTGATTCCTTTTACAAATGAATTTTCAAATTCTGTTCCAGCAGTGGTTAACTGTGTCAGACTGGCTAACACAGTCAAAATAAACACTCGTGAACAGTGTTTGATATGCAGTAATTATTTTCATCATTGCTGTATGTATTTTTTGTGAAGTCATATAATATTTGCAACTGATCTCAATTTCCAATTTTAATTTATTTGGAATCAGAGTGTGTGTTACCTCAGTAGAACATAAGTGAGCCAGAAGACGTACTGTATACTGTTTATGTGTTGGCAGAGCTGACTGAGCTGACTAGAGCTGCATATGCGTAATAAGCCATAACATCGAAAAATTTCCCAACAGATTTTCAACAAACTAAACTTCATGGCATAATGAATAACAGGCAGATGGCAACAGTATTACACCCTAAACACCTGGAAGATTCATTATTCAGATTGAATGTGGAGTTTTAGAATTCACACATGTGTCATCAAACAGCTGGCTGGAATAATCTACTGTACAACATTTAGTGAGCCCAGTGTCATGTGTTACAAAATAAAAATAAAAATAAGAAAACTGATTTAGTGACAGGACCAGTCTCCAATCTCAGGCTAAGAAACAAGGCTAATCCCTACTCTGCTGGATCCAATAAGCAACATTACTCCCAAACATTAGGTGTTTTTTTAGAGTAGTGGTTCAGCCTGCACTCGGATACCACATCACCAACAGACAATCCCGCTACATAACACCAGCACTCCTCAAGTCAGCCTACACAACACAACAAGTAGTCGCAAGCTCCTGAAGATGGACGTATTAACGTCTGAAACATGTTGAGCAGTAGATAATAAAGCAA